>OIGD01000433.1_pt1 | contig 50112 bp, 24 predicted proteins | sample 1582211 | NCBI WGS metagenome assembly OIGD01 (sample SAMN04414078, study PRJEB24778) | human gut metagenome | material: faecal | host: Homo sapiens
AAAGTTCTTGAGGGTTCTTAGGGAACTTCTTTCAAGAAGTTCCCTAAGCAGGGTTCGGGGCAGCGCCCCGAGGTCTAGTCTTCCCCTACATTATACACCCAAACCGCGCGCTTGTCAATTCTCTTTTTCGCAAAGCACGCGATAAGCGCTCGGGGACATTCCGACAATGGCGTGAAAGACGCGGGCAAAATAGGAGTGACTTCCGAAGCCGCAAAGCCGGGCAATCTCGCCGTTCTCCAGGCGCCCCTCGGCAAGCAGCTCCTTGGCGCGCTCGCAGCGGGTCAGATTGATGTAACCGGCGCAGGTAAACCCGGTCACCTGCCGGAACTTGTGCGCAAAATAGTAACGGCTCAGCCCAACGCTGTCCGCAAGCTCGACCGGCGACAGGTCCGGCGACGCGAACTCCGACCGGATGCGCCCTATGACCTGCTTGACCGCAGACAGCACGCGCGGGTCGTCCCGCCACGCCACCGACTCGCCGTAATTCCGGCAAAGCAGCGCCATCGCCGTCAGCACCGTCCCGCGAATCATCTGCGTGCGGAAAGGCGTCGAACCCTCCCCGCGATACTCCGCAATCAGGCGCGCAAAGCACTCCGACAGCACCGGGTCGCGGATTGCCTCGTGCCGGAAGGAAAGCAGATTCGTGTCAAAATAGTTCGCCTGGCAAAAGGAACGGTCCACAATCAGATACCAGTAGGTCAGCGAACTGTCCGAATAGACATCGTGCATCGCGTTCGGGGAAATGACCGCCAGCTCGCCGGCGTGCAGGTCCACCCGGCAACCGTCGCAAAGAACGTAGCCCTCCCCTTCCCAAGCCAGGACCAGTTCAATGTTCTCGTGCCAGTTCGTTCCGCTGGTTGCCCGGTTGGTGTGGTCCCGCGTCAGACATTTAAAGATGAACGGCAGCTGCGGGTCCTTCCACAGGTGTGTTTCGTATCGGCTCACGGCTGATCCTCCCAAAAAGCAAAAAAGTGAAAACAGCGGGCAAAAATTTATGCTTGACAAGCCCACGCAACTATTATATAATAAAATCAGAAAAATTGCAAGACAATTTTCTGAAAACAGGAGGATTTTTTATGTATCGTTTTCCGATTGGTGTTATTCTGGACTCCTTCCGGGTCGACACTCCGACTGCAATTGAAAAAGCACGTGCCCTGGGTGCTGACGGCGTGCAGCTTTATGTCACCCGCGGCGCAAACTGCCCCGAGAGCCTGACCCCTGCCAAGCGGCGGGAACTGCTCGATCGCGTCAAGTCTGCCGGCATGAAGTTCTCCGCGCTGTGCGGCGACCTGGGCGAGGGCTTCTTTCGTCCCGAGCGCAACCCCGAGTTGATCGAAAAATCCAAGCGTATCCTGGACCTGGCAAAGGACCTGGAAACCGACATCGTCACCACGCACATCGGCGTTGTCCCGGCTGATCCCGCGCATCCGCGCTACAAGATCATGCAGGAAGCCTGCCACACGCTGGCAGAGTATGCCGACAGCCTGAATGCCCATTTTGCAATCGAGACCGGTCCCGAGCCGTCTGCCGTGCTCAAGACCTTCCTTGACAGCCTCGGCTCGCGCGGCGTTGCGGTCAACCTCGACCCGGCAAACCTCGCAATGGTCGTCGGCGACGACCCGGTTGCGGCGGTCCACAACCTGAAGGATTACATCGTTCACACCCACGCCAAGGACGGCGTGATGCTGGAGCGCTCCAACCCGGAGTACGTCTACGGCGTGCTGCAGAAGCCGGAAGACGTGGCAAAGATCACCTACTTCCGCGAAGTCCCGCTCGGCACCGGCAGCGTCCCCTTCCCGGCTTACCTGAAGGCGCTGGAGGAGGTCGGCTACCGCGGGTTCCTGACCATCGAGCGCGAGGTCGGCAACGACCCGTCCGGTGACATTAACCTGGCAAAGACCTATCTGGAATCGATTATTTCCGCAAATTGAGGAGGAAACGGCAATGAGCAAACTGAAGCTTGCAATGGTCGGCGTCGGCAACATCGCCAACACGCATATGACCTCTTATTCCAAGAACAGCAACGTAGAACTCTACGCGCTGTGCGACATTAACCCGGATCGCCTGAAGCTGATGGGCGAAAAGTTCGGCGTGACCCGGCTGTACACCGACGAGCGCGAGATGCTGGACGCGCTGCCCGAAATCGAGGCGGTTGACGTCTGCACCTGGAACGCTGCGCACGCGCCCTGCACGATTATGGCGCTGGAAGCCGGCAAGAACGTGCTGTGCGAAAAGCCGATGGCAATGAACGTTGCCGAGGCAGAAGCCATGAAGGCAGCCGCCGAAAAGGCAGGCAAGCTGCTGATGATCGGCTTTGTGCGCCGGTTCGGTCGCGACTGCGACATTGTGTCCGAGCTGATCAAAGACGGCACGATGGGCGAAGTTTACTATGCAAAGACCCAGAACATTCGCCGCAACGGCAACCCGGGCGGCTGGTTTGGCGAGATGGCGAAATCCGGCGGCGGTCCGCTGATTGACCTCGGCGTTCACTCCATCGACCTGGTCCGCTACCTGATGGGCAAGCCGCGTGCGGTGTCGGTCTACGGTGCAACCTACGCAAAACTCGGCAGCCGTCCGAACATCAAAACCAAGAAGGCTTACGTTGCCTCCAGCGCAACCGACCACGACATCTGCGACTGCGAAGACCTGGCATCGGTGATGGTGCGGTTTGACAACGGCGCAACGCTGTTTGTGGAAATGAGCTACAGCCTCAACACCGGCTCCGAGGAGAACAGCACGCAGCTCTTCGGCACTAAGGCAGGTGTCAAAATGTCCGACAATGTGACCCTCTACACCGAGACTGACGGTTACCTCTCCAACATCACGCTGGAAGGCAGCACCGGTCTGGATTTCCACGGTGCTTTCGATGCGGAGACCGCGCATTTTGTCAACTGCTGCCAGAACGGCACTCCCTGCCGCAACACCGCCGAGGACGGCATTGAACTGATGAAGATCCTCTGCGCCGCCTACGAATCGGCTAAAACCGGTCACGAAGTGACGCTGTAAGGAAAGGGAGAAGACCTCAGGTCGCCGCCCCGAACCACGCTTAGGGGTGACTGGTTGCGAAGCAACCAGTCACCCCTAAGAACCCCAAGAACTTGAACAGGTATGGATTACCTGTTCATTTTTTATATATGGTAGTTTGGAGGAGCACAAAACGTATTCACCCTTCCATCCATCACGCAGCCAAGAATCCGTTTCCTGATTCTTTCCCCTTGTAAGGCATCACCGCGCAAAACAAAAGCATTGAAAACGGGCGATCATGTGCTACAATAAAGATATGCTGTCTTTCAGTTTCTCCATTTCTTCATCATCCTTTACCTTAAACGGATGTTCCGGAAAGTCGTCGATTTTGGCAATCGGGAGTCTCATCATCACACCCCGCTCGATAGCAGGCTCTCGTCCTCGGTGTTCGACTAAAACATCAACGTGCGCTTTTACCAACCATAGCTTAAGGAGCGCTTATTTTTAAACAAGTCATTGATACCTAAAAAATGTTAGTTATCTTTTTTCCTTTTAACATTATTTTAAAATTAATTCCTCACAGACAATCGAAAGCGTATCTCCGGACGTAAATTCAACCAGAACTTCAAAACAATTTTCTCCAGGAAAGTTTTTAGCAGTGTGGAAAGGATCATTTGGCGCACACCAATTTTCAAGATATTTAGGAATTAGATTTTCCTCATCTTTAGAAAGAGCACTAACCGACAGGACATGCGGTGACGGACACCAAAAATCACAAGCTGTTATTTCCAATCCCAAAACATTCAAAAATTCCATTTCATGGACCTCATCATTATGGTCATATTCGTTTTCTGGAAGAATTGGTATTACCAGCCGCTTTGTCAGTCTATCAAAATGGAAATCCTGAATAATTTTGTCGTGCAAATTGACATTGTTTAATTCTTCAAAAGACATTTTGTTTATCTTCATTTATCTTATCCTCCAAAATAGATTGTGTTCCAAGGCTCCGGAACCGCCTCTCCAGCCTTATAATGCAGTCCACTGTGCTTTCCCTTCCACCCAGGTAACATTGTATGATAATGAGGTCCATTCCGCAGATCTTCATCCCATTCAAAAATAGGATAATTACTAACAGGATCCACCCACTGTAATATTTTCCCGTTCTTTGTTCCCGGTCGTTCTTCAAGCCTTAGCTCCTTTGGCGAAAAGCTATATGGATTTTCAGGGAAAAACGCTTGTTGCTTTTGGTTAGTTTCAGAAACTGCTATTTCCTTCGAAGTAGCTGATTCACGATCTTCTGCTATTGCTGCAATGCCAGCCGCAGCATAAGATTGCAGCAGCTTTCCTTCAAGGTCATATTTATACAGGATTGTCTCTTTGGATACATGATTGGCTATTGCACAAAGATTGCCGGCAGCATCATAGGTATAGGAGTAAACGGTTTCAAATGCACCTCCACTACCTATATTATACTGGATTTCAGATATTCTGTCAAGTATATCATAGATATACTTCAGATTACTGACAAAGCCCATCTCAAGCAAGAGATAGGCTTTGTTTTTTGTTAAAGCAGAGAAAAAGAGCGAAGAAATGGGAGGTATTCCTCCAGCAGAGGTACTTTGAAGCCGGAGATACCTTTCTCCTCCTTTTCAACCAGGATGGTCCATCCCATTCTGGCGGCGAAATCGTGGCAGGCAATCCTTTGCATCGGAATGTCGTCTTTGACCACATCGACCTGCTGTGCCGTGGAAACCCGATACAAACAATAAACTCTTTTCATTTTCTATGTCTCCTCTCGCCCGTCCTTTCCGGTACGGGAATCTCTGTGCCTATCAGTATAATGCCCTTTGCCTGTTTTGACAAATGTACGGATGGGTGTTCAGGAATTTTCTTGCAAACGCCTTGACAAAACGGATTTCGTGTGATATAATGCATATGTCAAATCACGATTTGTCTAATTTTAATTATTCTATAAGGAGATGCCTTATGTTTATCGGACGCGAAAGCGAGTTGCAATACCTCAATGACGCCTACCGTTCTGACAAAGCCGAATTCATTGTTCTGTACGGCAGACGGCGGGTTGGAAAAACCGAACTGCTCAACGAGTTCTGCAAAGATAAAACCGCCATCTTTTACACCTGCCGCGAGTACACCGATGCAAAGCAGCTTCAGTCCTTCACCGATAAAGTGCATAGCTACAACATCCCCGCCTTTGAATATATCGATTGCTTTTCCGGTTGGGAAAAGGCGTTCTCTGCTGTCCTTCATGTTCCGACCTCCGGCAAAAAGCTGTTGATTATCGATGAGTTTCCGTATGCCTGCAAGGTCAATGAAAGCATTCCGTCCATTCTTCAGGTGTTGTGGGATGAAAAGCTGCGGCATGAGAATGTGATGATCATTCTCTGCGGCAGTGCTGTGAGTTTTATTGAAAAGGAATTGCTTGCCGAGAAGAATCCCCTGTACGGCAGAACAACCGGCATTTACAAGATGAAGCCGCTTCCCTATACCGATGCAATCCGGTTCTTCCCGAACTATTCCGACGAGGATAAACTGCTCGCTTATGCGATTCTCGGCGGCATTCCGCATTACCTGAGCCAGTTTGACCGGAATCTTTCTCTGGAGCAGAATGTAAAACGGAACATTCTTCGGAAAGGCTGTGCGCTGTATAACGAGGTGGAGTTTTTGCTGAAGCAGGAACTTCGGGAAACCGCCGTTTACAATACGATTGTGGAAGCCATCGCACTCGGATGCAACTCATTCAGCGAGATCTTAAGCAAGACCCAACTGGAAAAGAGCAAGCTCAGCGTCTATCTCAAGAATCTGATTGAGATTTCCATTGTGGAAAAGGAATCCCCTGCCCTTGCAAGCGACAAGGAAAAAAACAGCAGCACCAAGGGCAACTATATTCTGACCGATAACTTCTTCCGTTTCTGGTACGCTTTTGCCTACCGCAACCTGACCGATCTGGAAAATGACGATATCGACGGTGTTTGGGAAAGCAACATCACGGAAAACCTCCATGACTTTGCCTCCCAACCCTTTGAAAAGGTTTGTCTGGAATATCTGTATCTTCTGAATCGGGAAAAGAAGCTGCCGTTCCGGATTCACAATGCGGCCCGCTATTGGGGCAAAACCGTGCGGACGATTGACGGAAAGAAGCAATCCGTGAATCTGGAGATTGATATTTTAGCACCGGATACCAAGAAAAAATCCTTTATTTTCGGCGAGTGCAAGTTCCAGAATGAAGCATTTGATATGCAACAGTTCCGTAACCTGCAAGGAAAGGTGTTTGTCGACGGTGCCGTTTGGTTTTATCTGTTCTCTCTCTCCGGATTTACGGAAGCAGTGTATGCCTATGCGGAGAATCACGATCATGTGGTTCTTGTCACGGCGAAAGACATCACCGGGGTAAATTAGTACTGGACCGCCGCCGCTGCATCACGCCGGAGAAGAATTGTGCGTGGAGCTTTGCCGGAACGGTCGACAGCATCTCGCTTGCACAGGACGAAGCTGCCGGCACGCTGACCGTAACGGTTCCCGCGGCCGACGGAGCCACCTGGACTCTGACCTTCAGTGAGGAGGGCTTCTCCGCGCAGAACGCGCCGGAACTGACGCTGGAATTCGGGAGCGGAAACGATCCGGTTGCCGTCAGCGGGAACGGATTGGATTTCTGCCATGAAGGGTTCCCCTATGCGGTCAGAATCACGCAGGGCAGCCTTCAGACAGCACTCACCCCGATGATCCTGCAGCCGAGGGACGGCAGCCTTGCCGTTCGGCTGAAACGGTAACCCGCCTGCCCCGAACCGAAAAAACAGACAGACAGCACCGGTCTCCTGATAACGGGACCGGTGCTGTCTGTCTGTCTGTAAGTAAGCCGAACGGCACTGTCAGAATTGACTCTGAAGCAACACCGTGCAGCTCCGGCGGTGCAAATGCGCCGCCGGAACTGCACGGTGTTGTCATGACTTTGTTTCGGTCTTTTCCGGTGTCTCTGCTGCTGTCGGCGCATCGTCATAGAGATGGCAGGCAACGCAGTGTCCACCGCCAAGATCGCGGAATTCAGGAGCCACCTCCCGGCAGATCTCCCGGCATTCGCTGCAGCGGGTATGGAACTTGCAGCCCTTTGGCGGATTGGCAGGAGACGGAATGTCCCCCTGCAGAATCACGCGGTTGAGCTTGACATCCGGATCCGGGATCGGAACCGCAGAAAACAATGCCTTGGTATAGGGATGCAGCGGTTCGCGGAACAGATCTTCCTTCTGCCCGTACTCCACCATGTTGCCGAGATACATCACGCCGACTTCGTCCGAGATGTGCTCCACAACCGAGAGGTCGTGCGAAATGAAGATGTACGCCTGCCCGTTCTCGTCCTGCAGATCCTTAAGCAGGTTAATGACCTGTGCCTGAATCGACACGTCCAGCGCGGAAACAGGCTCATCGCAGATGACCAGCTTCGGCTTCAGCGCCAGAGCCTTGACGATGCAGATCCGCTGCCGCTGTCCGCCGGAGAATTCGTGCGGATACCGCCCGATGTGATGGGGGCGCAAACCGCATTTCTGCATCAGGTCGCGGATATAGTCGTCATATTCATCAGGCGGAACGATCTTGTGCAGCTTAACCGCCTCTCCGACGATTTCACCGACCGTCATACGCGGAGAAAGCGAGGAATACGGATCCTGGAAGATCATCTGGAACTGCGGGCGCATCCGGCGCAGCGCTTCTCCCTTCAGACCTTCTATGTGCTTTCCGTCAAAAATGATCTCGCCGCCGTCCGGCTCATAAAGCCGCAGAATGGTTCTGCCGAGTGTGCTTTTGCCACAGCCGGACTCCCCTACGATGCCGATGGTTTTTCCCTGCTTGAGGCGGAACGAAACGCCGTCAACCGCCTTCAGGTAGACCGAGTTTTCCTCGCGGAACGCCTTTTTGACCGGGAAGTACTTCTTAAGATTCCGAACCTCCAGCAGGTACTCAGACTGTTCGCTCATGCTGTTTTTTTCTTTTTCTTCCATAGCGTTTCAAGGGAACAGACACGGTCGTTACTGCTCCTTTTTTTCCTCCTCCTGCCGGTATTCCATTGCGCGGTAGCAAGCCACAAAATGGGTTGGAGAGACCTGGATCATCGGCGGATATTCGCCGAGGCAGGCTTCGCAACGCCTGTCACAGCGGTTGCGAAAATAGCAATGATCGCGCATATTGATCGGGTTCGGAACATTGCCGGGGATGCTGTAAAGGCGGTCCACCTTTTTCCCGACCGCCGGCTTGCTCTTTTGCAGACCGACCGTGTACGGGTGAAGCGGATTTTTGAAAATCTCCTGCACCGTCCCCTTCTCAACCACGCGTCCCGAATACATGACCACAACGTAATCCGCCATTTCGGCAATCACACCGAGGTCGTGCGTAATCAGCAGAATGCTGCCGCTGATTTTACCCTTGACCTCGCGCAAAAGATCGAGGATCTGTGCCTGAATGGTCACGTCCAGCGCGGTTGTCGGCTCATCGGCAATGATCAGACGCGGATTGCAGCAAAGCGCCATCGCAATCATCACGCGCTGCCGCATACCGCCCGACAGCTGATGCGGGAAATAGGTGTATACCCGCTCCGGCATGGCAATGCCAACCATTTTCAGCATTTCAATGCTCCGGTCCTGCGCCATTTCCTTGGTTGCGCCCGGAACATGGAGCAGCGTCATTTCGTCCAGCTGATTGCCGATGGTGAAAACCGGATTCAGGCTGGTCATCGGCTCCTGAAAGATCATGGCAATCTCTCTGCCGCGGATGGCTGCCATCTCGGATGTCGGGAGCTTCGCAATGTCCACGACCTCCTCATGCTCTTCATAAACCGGCTTCATGCGGGGCTTGCCGAACCGCCCCTTTACCGGGGAAAGAACGGGGTTGCCGTCCGCATCCAGAACCGGGTTGCCGTCCGCATCCTTTTCGGGGGCGAGCAGCGGCTCGGTGCCGATCTGCTTTCTTGCCATCGAGCGGAACCGGATGCTCCCGCTCACAACCTGCCCCATCGGCTCCTGTACCAGCTGCATCAGAGACAGGCTGGTAACCGATTTGCCACAGCCGGATTCGCCGACCACACCGACCGTTGACCCCTGCGGAATGTCAAACGACACGCCGTTGACCGCCTTGACCACACCGTTGTCGGTGTAGAAGAAGGTATGCAGGTCATCGAATTCGACAATGTTCGCCGGATCCCGCATTTCGGTGATGTAATCCGACGGCTTGTAAGCGGCACGCTTCTTTTTCAGCTCCCTGATCGTGCGGTGATTTTCCTTCGCAATATTGCGGGACTCCTTCGCGTCGATGTAAAGCCCTTTTGATTCTGTCTTTTTCTTCATGGCTTATCTCCTTGCTTTCGGGTCAACCGCGTCACGCAGTCCGTCGCCGACGAAGTTGAAGGCAAGCACGGCAAGCACGATACAGATACCCGGGGATACCCACAGGTTCGGATACAGGCGCAGCGCCGTATTGTTCGCAGCAGCGTTAATCATGTTGCCCCATGTCGCATATTCCGCCGGCAGACCGATGCCCAGGTACCCCAGGGTAGCCTCGGTCAGAATGATGCCGCCAAGGCCCAGCGTCATGGAAACAATCAGCTGCGGCAGCACGTTCGGCACCAGATGCCGGAAAATTTTACGCGAGATGGTCAGGCCGCTTGCTTCCGCACTGAGCATAAAGTCCTGCTCACGCAGAGACAGGATCTGCCCTCTTACCAGGCGCGCGGTGCCCGCCCAGCCGAACAGCGTCAGCATTGCCATCATGATATATAGCTTTGCAGGTCCCGAAATGTTCTTCGCCTCCAGTGCCACACCGACGATCATCATCATCGGCAGGGTTGGCACGCAGTTGAAAATATCCACCACGCGCATGACGACCTGGTCGACCCAGCCGCCGAAATAGCCGGCAAGTCCGCCCAGCAGGACGCCGAACAGCGTTTCGAGAATCACCACAACGAAGCCGACCGTCAGCGACACTCTGCCGCCGTACATCAGCCGGGAGAACACGTCAAAGCCCTTGTCGTCTGTTCCCAGAAAGTGGGAGGCAGATGGCTGGAGATAGTTGGTCGGGTAGGAGTAAATGACAATGTAAACGGAATCGTCACCGTATGTCGGATCCGAGACCTCGGTGCTGTATTCCTCTGTCACCGCATGGCTTTCGTCCGATTCCTTTTCTCCCCACACGAACGGCAGAAACTTGAAGATCGGGCCGAGGAAGGAAAAAGCAAACAGCGCCAGAAGAATGATCAATCCTGTCATCGAAAGCTTGGAGCGGAAAAACCGTTTGAGCACCATGCCCGTAGGGCTGATGGTGCGCCCGGAGATCTCTTCCTCCTCGCGGGCTTCCTCTTCAAATTCCGCTTCCAGGCGGGCTTTCTTTTCTTCTTCCAGGATTTTGGTTTCGGAAAGGTCAAAGACTTCATCCGTCGGAAGTCCGTCGTTCAGATTTTGCGTCTCATTCTCGTGTTTCATCGGCGAACCTCCTTATCTTCCAAGCTTGACCCGCGGGTCAACGATCGCATACATCAGGTCACTCAGCAGAGTGCCGATCACCGTCAGAACTGCAATAAATACATTGTAGCCCATGATAAACGGTACGTCCGCAACGATCAGCGCGTCATATGCCAGCTTCCCGATACCGGGAATGCTGAACACCGTTTCGGTAATCATGGCACCGCCGAAGAGGCTTGGCAGGATACCTGCCATCAGCGTAACCAGCGGAATCATGGTGTTGCGGAACGCGTGCTTGTTGATGACCTTTTTCTCCGGCAGTCCTTTTGCACGGGCAGTGCGGACATAGTCGGCATTCAGCGCTTCCAGGGTGTTGGTACGGGTATACCGCATCAGCGAACCGATGGAAAGCACCACCAGTACAAACATCGGCAGCACCATGTGCCACAGAGTGTCGCCCAGCCGCCGGATCCAGCTTGCATCCATCGGCAGCGACGACGATGCGATGCCGCCAACCTCAAACCAGCCGAGCTGAACCGCAAACAGCCGGATGACCAGCGCCGCGAGGAAGAAGGTCGGCAGACTGATTCCGATCATAGAGGTCACCGTCACGCCGTAGTCGATCACGCCGTACTGGTGCGTTGCCGCCTTGATACCGAGCGGGATCGCAATGGCAAACTGCAGGATCGTTGCCACAAATGCGATGGCAAAGGAAATGCCCATGTTCTGGAAGATAACGTCCTTGACCGGCTTTTTGTACTTGAAGGACATTCCGAAATCGCCCTGCAGCATATTGAAGAGCCAGCCGAAGTAGCCCTTCAGAATTACGCCGACCTTATCCCAGAAGCCGGCAACCCGGTAAACGGTATCAGATGCAACCGTCGTTCCGTTCTCTGCCGTCAGCACAATCTGACGGATCCCGTTCGCATCGGTCTCCCCCAGCGTCCAAGTGCCGGATTCCTTTTCGGTAAAGACTTCGTCCAGCGCGATGTAGGAATCGCCCTTCCCGTCCTCGCTGCTTTCGGTTCCGTCCACTCTGGCACCCTTCTCGGTCACCGTACCGATCCGGTAGATGTACCGATAAGCGCCGGTTGCGGAGTCGGTCTGCCGGGAAAGCTCGATCCGGTTGGAGCCGCGGTCATATTTTCCGATATACCAATCCAGATAGAACGCAGTCAGAGACGCATCGTTTTCCGCTTTCTGCCGCTCAAACTCCGTGCGCTCCGCGTCCGTCAGATCGGTGCGGGCAAGCTGTGCCGACACACGGGCATCCTCCTTCAGGAGCAGCTCCAGGTCCACATCCCGCTTTTCGCTTTTTGCATTCTTCGTGAAGGTCGTTCCGCTGAACTGACTGCCCTCGCCCGCCTTGATGGAAAGATACGCATCCGGCATCGACAGGCCGTACAGATCCTTGATCCGGTCAACATCCTCCTGCCGCATCGTACCCTGCGATACAGCAGAGGAATACTGCTGATCCACATAGTCCGTCGGCATCATCCGCGCCAGAGCGTAAATGATGACCGACACACCGAACAGAATCAGAACCGACAGCAACAGTCGCTTGACGATATATTTCACCATATCCATAAGTCTGTTTTGTCTCCTATTCCGGAACACAGACGGCAGAGCGCTCTGCCGTCTGTCATTCCTTCCGCCCGAGGGCGGTTGCTGGGGCGATCCACACCCCCGCGAGCCTGCCGGAGGTTCCGGCGGCATGACCGGGGTGTGGATCCCCTGAAGTGGGGGTCGCGATCAGTTGTAGGACAGTTCCCAGATACGGGAGATCAATCCGTTATAGGGCGACCGGTCTTTTTCGGGGGTCATGGTCGACTCGTCCAGAATCTTCTTGTTGTAAGCCGACATATCCTTTCTCTGGTAGGTCGGCATTTCAACCGCCAGCTCCATGATCTTGTCCAGCGCTTCCTTGTAAATCGCTTTCCGTGTTTCCTGATCGGTCGTCGAACGGCCCGCATCGATCAGTTCACTCAGTTCCTGAATGAGCGCATACTCATCGGAATACGCCTCGGAGTTCTTTCCTGCTTTGATCTGCTTGTAGCCCCAGTTGCTGGTCGAGCTTGCCTGCGAATCCATATGGTAAATCTGATACATATCCGGGTCGATGGTCGAGGACCATGCAGCTGCCCAGATGGCAAGCTTGCCGGATGAGAGGTCGGACAGTGCGGTCTGCGAGGTCACAACCTTGACCTCCATCCCTGCGCTGTTGAGGATTTCTGCCGCCTTGAGGAACATCGCATACGCCGGGTGATCGGTCGAGCCGCCGGCAATGGTCATACGGTAGTTCTGCCCGCCCAGGCGGTCCACGCCGAAGCCGTCGATGGTCTTCTGATAGATGCCGTCGGAGCCCTTTTCGTAGCCGTCTGCCTCGAGAATACGCTTGATTTCTTCACCGGTGCTGTCGTACTTGTAATACGGCGAGGTTGCATCCGTCGGATAAGCCCACGAGGTGGTGGACATCGGACGGTAAATCAGCTCGCACAGACCGCCCTTGTAGTAGTTCTCCGCAATCAGCACGGTGTTCATCGCCATCATGATGGCCTGACGGACCGACTTGCTCGGAATGAAGCGCGGGTTGACTCCGACATAACCGTAACCGGAGGTTTTGATCTCCACGTGTCCCAGACCTGCCGCTTCAACCGCCGCAATGTTCTCCTGCGTTGCACTCGGATCACCGAAGTCGATATCGCCGTTTGCCAGCGCGTTGATGATCTGATCGGAATCGACCACCTTATAACGCATATACTTGATCTTGGCGTTGGAAATGCCGGAGCCGAGGGTGTAGAAATAGGGGTTTCTTTCGTAGTAAACGAAGTTGTTGTTAAAGAAGTTGTCGCTTGTCACCTTGCCGGAACCGGACGCATTGGATGCCATGTAGGGGCCGGCACCGACCGGAAGACCAACCTTCTCGGGCGCGTTGATGACCTCGTTCATGAAGGTGATATTACCGAATTCCAGACCGAAGTTCTCCACGCCGTCAAACGCAGCAATGTAGTTCTTGCCGTTCCAGTTCGTGGTGGAGTAGTAATGCATCGGAGAAACGGTGAAAGAGAAGTTGTAGATCGCCTTGGGGTCAACGTCATGAATTTTGATGGAGAGCACATCGTGTCCGTCATCGTAGGTCTTGCCGTTAAACTCGGTCACGTTGGATCTGGTGGTGATACCGCTGATGTTCGGAACCAGCTTCTTACTGCTGGAGAAGTAGTTGCTCTTTGCCTCGGCAGTAAAGAGATCGAGAATCGTGCTCGAAGTGCCCCATGCGCGCAGAACGGTTTCGAACTGGCTGGCAAAGGTATCGGTCAGCACGGTGCCAGGGAAATACGATTCATAGACCGACTCGATGCAGTAGGTCTTGATCGCATCCTCCTGCGACATTTCCGGGTGCTCATCAATATACGGCTTGATTTCGTCATCCCAGACCTGCTTTGCAGCGGCAGGATCCAGCTGCGGATTGCCGTCCTTATCCTTAACCAGCTTGCCGGATGCATCCTTCAGAAGCAGTTCGCTGCGTCCGCCGTCGTTGTAAAGGAAGATCTGCCAGATCTCGGTGAACTGCCAATCCTTATAGGATTCCTTGTCAATCGCGTTGTAGTCGGTCTCCAGCTCCTTGCGGAAGGTATCGGCAACGGTTTTGTAGTCAACCAGTGCAGCCGCTTCATCAAATCCGGCGGGCATGGAGGGCTTGTCCTCCTGCTTCACACCCTTCCCCTTGAGCTTTACATAGTCAATCAGGTTCTGAATGCGGATGTTCGCCTCGCCGACAAACGTATCGTCAAAGGAAGAGGACGAACCGTCGGAAATGTCGCCCAGTCTCTGCTGACGGTAATTCTGCAAGCCGACGATATCGGTCGAATAGATGGTTGCCGAACCGGTATAAGCCGGATCGAGGTAGACATAGAGGTTGAAGAGCACGTCCTTGATGGTCAGCGGCTTCCCGTCCGAGAACAGGATGCCGTTCTTGATCAGAAACTCGTAGGTCGTGTAGTTCTTGCCGTTTTCGGAGGATTCCTTCACGGTGTAATCCAGCGTAACGGTCGGCTCATTCTCGCCGCAGACGATATTGCCCTTGGGGTCGGTGCTGAGCATTCCGATCTGGGTGTTGCCGATGATGGCAGAGTCATATGCAGAGGTTGAGAAGAAGGGGTTGAACACACCGTCCGGAGTCTGAATGCTCATCGAGAACGGACGTGTTTCGGTGTTGTAGGTCGGGGTTTTGGAACCGTTATCCGGACCGGTGGTCACGGTCGAATCCCCGTTCTTGCTGCAACCGACTGCACTCAAAAGAACACATCCTGCCGTCAGCGCAGAAAGAAACGCGGAAACCATGCGTTTTTTCATCTTCATTTTCTTTTCTCCTTTTTTATCATTCACTCGTTTGCATTTACGAGGGAGATATTGAACGTGCAGTCGGTCATGTCCGACTCCGCAGCGCCGTTCTTCACCGCAAGGCTGTAAACAGTGGAGGCGGGAGCCTTGGAAAAGTCATAGGTCAGCGTTCCGGTCACGCAGACACGCTCAAACCGCGCACCTGCCTTGATCTCATCTGCCAGCGGAGCAACCTGATAGCTGCCTGCAAGGCTTGCCGAGAAGCGAACGGTCAGATTCTCAACGGTCAGATCACGGATCTGCGCGTTCGCGCCGAGCGTGGTAAACAGACCGAATCCGCCGGTTGCGGTTTTACTGCCTTCCTTGGTCAGTGTCAGACCGGTCAGCTTGTGTCCGTTTCCTTCAATGGTTCCGTTATAGGCGGTCGTTACCCAGGTTTTGCCGGTAAAATCGATATCCGCCGTTACATAGATGTTCTTGTTTCCGGAAATTCCGCGCTTGAAGGCATCGGCAGAATCGGCGATCGACCAGGTCCCCTCCAGGAACTCCACATAAGCAGTGGTGTCTTCTTCCGCGAAGGTAAAGGGCCACTGGAAGCGGGAGGTCTTAGCCGCATCGGTATAGTACCCGACCAGCGTGTAACCGTCCTTTTTCGGCGCCAGAACCGAGATCAGCTCATTCTGTCTGCTGCCGGGCGTGCCGGTCAGCGTTTTGACCACTTCCCCCGTCGCAATGTCCACGAAGGACAGCGTCGACTGCCGGATCAGGTTGGCATACAGCACGGTATCCGCCGTCACGGTGTCCGATTCGAAGTTCCACTTCCGGTCCAGAAGCACGCGTCCGGTTTCCGCATCTTTTTCCGGCGTTCCGTCCGGAGCGCACTTGGCGGTATACCAGCCCTCGATGTAGTAATTGGAGACCGGGCGAAGCTTGAAATCATCGTTGAAGCCGGGCTGAATGCCGACAAGTCCGCCGGATTTCACGCCCAGGTACTGGTCGGGGCAGCTGACATCCAGCGTTCCGACATTGTAATTGAAGGTCACAAGAAAGTCATAGGGCTTCCCGGTCTCCTTCTCCCTGCACGAGGGGAGAAGGAGAAGGGTTGCAAGGAACAGAATGCCGCAAAGCAGAGGAAAGAAGGTTCTTCTTTTCACGAAAGTCATCTTCCTTTCTTTTTTTTGGTCAGGGTCGTAACACCCAGGGACATCACAGCCATGCAAAGCATCACTGCCATATTGCCCGTCGACAGAGCTGAGGAACACCCGCGTTTTCCGGGCTTCTGTTCGTTCGTCTGCGGAGCCGTCCATGTGACAGCCTCGCTGTAGGCACTGTCCGCATATGCCGTACCGTCGCCGATTGCCTGCACGGTCAGGGTCTGGCCGTCGGCAAGCTGAAGCTCGGTTGCCGTTGTGGTCATCTCCTCGCCGCCGTTGATGCGGTAACGGTAGCCCGTTGCATTCGGAACTGCCTGCCAGGAAGCCATGCCGCTGTCCGAAACCGTAACGCTCGGGGTCGTCAGCACCTCGGGGTTCTTTGTTTCGCTGCCTTCTACGTTGACCTTGACGATGATCGTATAGGTTTTTCCGCGGTCGGTATAGGAAAGCGTTACCGATTCGTCTCCGGCGTGGAGAACGGTCTTATCCAGCGTGTAGTTGTCAGCCGTCAGAATCACTTCGGATTCATCGGCATAGATTGCCTTGAGCACCATGCCGGCGGGATCAAAGCTCTCGCCCGCCTGATAACGGATCTTATCCGGGACGGTGGCAAGCACCAGCCGGTCAATCACAACAGGAGAGCCGAGACGCTCCTTTGCGTCACGGATGGCTTTTTCATACCGGACCAGGCTTTCGTACCGATCGGTGCAAAGTGCCAGCTGATCGCTCAGCGTCACCCGGTTGTAGGCGCGTCTTGCCGCCAGAACCTCTGCCGAAATAGCATCCAGATCCGCAAGACTTGCAGCATTGCCGATGCTCTCCAGCGGAGTCTTCAGAATCCGGTCGATGGCGTCAAACGCCGCGTGGGTCGTATCATCCGGCAGAATCTGCTCGGTTTTCTGAATGTCACCGAAGAAGGAAGTCCAGATCACGGTGTCGTAGCCGGTCCCGTTTTTCGGGATAACCAGGTGCAGCCCGAAGTCAACCGATTCAAAGAACTGCGGATTGAACAGATCCTTATAAACCCGCTTTGCAACGAAGTCGGCAAAGTTTGCATAGTAGAGCGTGGAGCCGAGCGCGTTGCCGGAGGAGCTGTCCCCGAAGATGGCAGACAGAATCTGCTCCGAGAAGGACTGATTCGGATCAACATAATCGGCAAGCAGCACAGGCGCTTCCACACTGTTGAAGGTGTAGTTGACCACCTTGGATTTGTAGAACGCATACGCACCGATCCGCTTCAGCGTATACGGGAACTCAATCGTCGTCAGGGCAGTCTCGCTCTTGTACTGATCCGGGCACTCGAATGCGCTGGTTCCGATCATCACGGTACCGTCCGCAACACGGTAGCTTGCGGAGCCCCGTGCAAGCGGATACTGCAGCAGAATCATGCCGTTTTCGGTCCGGACATAGAGAACACCGTCGATCGAACGGTAATTTCCGTCCGATGCCACCTTGATTTCCGTCAGTGTTGCAATGCCCGCGAAGGCACCGTCGCCGTAGCAGGGCAGCTTACGGGTTTTTTCTTCCTCCACTCTGCCCTTTTCGTCAAAGACCGACCATTTGTAGTCGTAGTAAACGTCCGCAAAGCTTGCGGGAAGTGTGACATCGGTCAGTTTGGTGCCCGCAAATGCATAGCTTCCCAGAATGCGGAGCTTGCCGAACGTCACGGATGTCAGCGGAACGCTGTAGAACGCGCGTTCGCCAACGGTCTCGGCTTCGGTCAGGTTCGCCGTTGCCAGCTTTGTGGCAAGGAATGCATAGTCGCCAACGGTTTTTACCCGGCTCAGGTCGGCTTCAACCAGCGACTGGCACTGTGCAAACGCATAGCTGCCGATTCCGGTAACGCCGGAGAGATTGATCCGCGAAATACCGGTGTTCGCAAACGCAAACATTCCGATCTGCTGCACGCTGTCCGGAAGCGTGACATCGGTCAGGGTCATGGTCGTGCTGCCGTCATAGAAAGCGTAAGCGCCGATCTGTGTCGTTCCCTCGCCGAAGGTCACTGCCGTCAGCTTGGCGGAGCCGGCAAACGCCCTCTCGCCCATGTAGGTCACCGCTCCAACGGTTGCCGTGCGGAGCACCGGCATTCCGGAGAATGCCATATAGCCGATCTCGGACAACGCCGGGAAACGGATCTCCGTCAGCCTTGCACCTTCAAAGGCGCGGATGCCGACCGAGGTTACCTTCGGCGCATCGATCGTTGCGACCGCAGCTGCGTTGAACGCGTAAGAGCCAACCGTCCGGACCTCCGGAAGCGAAATGCCCGTCAGACCCAGGCAGGACGCAAATGCGTAGCTGCCGACTGAGGTCAGGCTGTCCGTTCCGGTGACGGACGTCAGCTTGGTGCAGCCGGAGAAAATTCCGTCCGGCAGCTCGGTCAGACCGGTCAGCTTCACCTCCGTGATGCCGGAGCCTGCAAACGCATAAGCACCGACCGAGGTATAGCCAGTCAGATCCCACGCTCCGATGTCGCTGATGCCGGCGAAAACGCCGGAGGCAAGCGATTTGACGGTTGCGGGAATGGTTGCCTGTGTGATCCCGGTCTTTCCGTAGGGAACCGAAATCAGCTCGGTCTGATCCTTGTTCAGGAGGAGCCCGTCCACGACGCTGTAGTGCGTGTTTCCGGAGTCAACCTCAAAAGTGGTGAAACGGTAGCAGGTACCGAACGGAGATTCGGAGAGCCCTTCCAGAACGGTGCCCTCGGAGAGGATCACCTTCTGCAGTCTGCTCGGGAAGGCATTCTTGCCGATGGAATAGGTTCCGTTCGGCAGACGGATGCTTGTAATGGCAGTGCCCAGGAGGGCGCGCTCACCGATTCCGCGGAAGTTCTCGGAGGTAAAGGTGATGGATGCCAGCTTCCGGCAGCCGTTGAAGATCGAGCCCGGCAGGATATCTCCCTTGAAATCAAACGAGGTCAGGCCGGTGCAGCCGGAGAACATCCCCTCGCTGAATACGGTGTTTTCTGTCGTTACAACGGTCGTCAGCGCCGTGCACTTTTCAAAGGCATTCTTGCCCGCATAGCGCAGATTTTCCAGATTGAGCGAGGTCAGGGACGTGCAGCCCGAGAACGCACTGTCATGAATCGCGGTCATCCGCTTTTCGTTGATGATCGTAGTCAGCGACACGCAATTTGCAAACGCCTCTCTGCCGATGGTAATGGTACCCGCAAAAAGTTCGGACACCTTGCCGTTCCGGTCTGCAAACGGTGCAAACTCAATGGATTTCAGCTTTTTACAGTTGCGGAACGCGTAATTTCCAACCGTTGTGCACTGGCTGCCGATGACAATCTCCTCCAGGTTGTCACAACCTTCAAAGGAGCCTGCCGGAATCTCGGTCAGCGTTTTCGGCAAAACGATCCGCTTCACGGTCTTGTTGTTCTTGAAGCAATCCTCATCCAGATAGGAGATATTGAGATTGTCGGGAACCACGCAATTCTCTCCGCCGTAGTAGTTGTACAGCGTGTAATTCGTCACACGGAATTCGCTGTTCACGGTTACCCGGACCGACTTCTTCAGGCGCGCATACCCCACCGCTTCCACGGTAATGTACGCCGAGCCCTTTGCAAGCGAGGTCACGTTGCCGTTTTCATCCACCCGGACGACCGACTCATTCGACGACGACCATTTCAGCGGAATGTCGGACCGATACCAGGGTGTAAAGCCTGCCCGCATGGCAACGGTCATGTTCGGATTCAGCGTAATTGCGCCGGTACTGTCGATGCTGACGGCGCGGTATTCCGCATTCAGTGCCGGCTCCAGAACGATTTTCTCCGGATCCTGCAATGTTTTTTCGTCGCCGCGGATTTTCAGTGTGACCTCGGCATAGATCATCGGTGTCGAGTCACTGTCGCCGTTGTCATAGACCAGCTGCATGACCACATCCTTGCCCGCGCTGCCCGCCTTGACAAAGATTTCCTCGTTCCTGGTCATGATGTCGTCGGCACTGCCGCTCTTGATCTTCCACGTCAGATTGCGCGCCACGCCGCTGGCAGCATCCGCTTCCAGGGTGGGCTTGTACAGCTGGTTGGGAGCCAGCGTCAGTTCGTAGATGTTATAGGGAGTCTTGGCTTCGTCGGTGTTGTTGCCGACCTTTCCGGTCTTTACCAGGAACTCATCCGGCGTCAGCGAAATGCTGCCCGCATCGCCGAGACCCTTGTCGGAGGAGACCAGATAGGTGGTCTGGTTCATTGCGTAGTCTTCAACCGCCAGATACAGCTTTCCGGTTTTGACATAGTCGTCATAAATATCGGTAATTTCAAAGCTGACCGTCGACTGCTTGCCCTGTTCGCCGTAAACCGGGATCGGATACTGTGTCAGCAGCGTCAGCGACCGGGTTCCGTCCGCTTCCTCCCGGATATAGCAAGGCATCACGTCCTGCACATACTGGTTGTCGTAAACATCGACATCCATGTAAATGCGGTATTTGGTCTGCTTGTTTTCCGTGTAGGATTCGTACCGGATCCGGTAATCGTTGACCTGCGGAGCTTCGTAGTCCACGGTGAACCGGAAGTCGAAGCTGTTGCGGTCCGGATTTTCGCCGCCCTCGTAGTCAAGCTCGCCCTTGAGGGAAACCAGATAGGTGCCGTTGTTCACCAGGTTCCACTCTGCCGGGCTGATTTCCAGCATCACCGCCGCCGGACGAGCCGAGCCGCCCGCCGCATAGGACTTGCTGACATTCTCCTGCACCTTGGAGAAAATGACATCGCCTGTGACCGCATCGGTCACCTCAACGTGCATATAAGCCGCGCCGCGCAGCAGTCCCGCATAGACCATATACACTTCGTAAATGGTGTGCTGCCCCTCGGCATCGAATCTGGAAACCGCGATCTTTTCCTTTTCCGGATAGATCTTGACGTCGCTCTCCTCCATCGTGTAGATGTAGGAACCCATCGGCAGGATATACTTGTTGCCGTAGTAACGCCCGATCACGCGGGTGCTTGCCGCACTGGCAACCAGCTTGTCCTCAGCCGGAACCGAGGTGTCCTTCTGGCTTTCTGCCAGTTCGTATTCGCTGTAGTCGAACAGCGGCGCATCCACCCAGCTTCCGTAGAATGCCAGGTACGGAACGCCAAGCGTGATCTTGGTTTCGCCCTCTGCCTTCAGAGAAACAAAGCCTTCCACGTACATCCCGTTCTGGAAACTGTCATCGAGATACTTTTTCGCAGTGTCGTTCAGGGTAATGCGGACCTTGACATCCACGCTCCCGTTCGCAGGAACCGTGAGCGAGCCGTTCAGCTCCGCCCCGTTTACCGTATACACCACGGTGCTGTTGCTGTTCAGCATATACGCCTTCTCCGCAACGGTCTTTCCGTCCGATGCCAGCGTTTCGGTCATGACATAGGTCGTGGGCTGATAGGTTGTTGCTTTGTCGGTGATGTTCCAGACAGTGAAGGTAAATTCATAAACACCGGTGCGCTGCTTGTCGTCAAACAGCTCCACCTTGGTCTTGTCCATCACGTTGCCGTTCTGATCGCGAACGGTGATATATCCTTCGGATTCAATGGCATCCTTGATGCCGGCAAGACCCGCGCCCTGCTTTCTCGGAGAATACGGATTGCCCTCCTCGTTCAGCGCGATGGTGGCAGTGCTCATCAGCACCTGATTGATCCGTGCAGTCAGCTCCGTTCCGGAGAGCGTCCCCTTGGTCTTGAGATGCTGGCGGAGCAGCGCAATCGCACCCGCCATATTCGGCGCCGCCATACTGGTTCCGCTGTAGATGTCATAGCCGCCTGCAACCGCAGACGTGATTTCACCGCCGTGTGCGGTGATCTCCGGGCGCAGGTGCAGATCCGGTGTCGGTCCCCAGCTGGAGAAATCCGACATGAACGGTCCCGCCTTCAGGGTTACGCCGATGGTGACATAGCCGGTGCCCTTGGTGGCGTTTTCCAGCAGCACCTTGCCGGCATCCATCTGGATGGAGCAGGTCGGAACCGGATTCTCCACCTCACCCAGCGACATGGAAATCGTACCGGAGAGGTTGTTGTAGATGATAACGGCATCCGCACCGTTATCCATTGCATTCTGCACCTTTTCCGCAAAGGTGATGTCACCGCGCTGCACCAGTGCAATCACGCCGTCATAGCCGGTCTTGTCCCGCAACTCACGTTTGACTGCAGTGGTATAGTTGCCGGGTCTGCCGACGCCGTTGACAACAACGTACTTGAAATTCAGGGTTTCGGTTTTCGGTTTTTTCGCAAGCTGATACAACTGCTCCACGAAGTCAAATTTATTGCCGTTGGCATCGCTGGACTCGGTGATGAACGCCACCTGACTGGGGTCGCCGTTGGCAAAGATGTAGCTTGCCTTCTGCCCGTTGATGGAGGCAACCGACAGCGCCGCATCATAAGTGGAAGGAGAACCGACGGTTCCGCTGTCCGGGTTGCTGGAAAGGTTGGTACCGTTTCCGCCGCCGAAGCCGGAGCTGTAGTCATTACTTGCCGCAACAACCAGATTGATGCCGGCAGCGCGGACCTTTTCGTAAACACTGTTGGTAAAAGTGTCGCTCTTGGTATCCGAGAAGCCTGCGCTCGAGCCAAGGCTCATGTTGATGATATCAACGCCCAGCTCCACGCAGTCACTGATCGCCGCAAGAATATCGATCGAGTTCGCGCCGCCCAGCCCCTCGTTGTCCAGGCTGTCGGTAAAGACCTTTCCGATCACAAGCTGTGCTTCGGGTGCAACACCGAGGAAGGTTTCGCCGGTTGCTTCGTTCACCACATAGTTGCTCTTGCCTGCCACGATACCCGCAACGTGCGTGCCGTGCGAGCTGTACTGCGGAAAGACATCTGCGTCATCATCCGCGTAGTCATAGGCAAACGGAACCTTCGTGTTGTAGAACACATCGTCAACCGATGCTTTTGCATAGAAACCGCTTCCTGCCGCCGCCATCCGCTGTGCGACATAATTCTTGTCCCACGCCGGATTCTTCAGCGTCATCTGAAACGCTTCGTGCGTATAGTCCAGACCGGTATCCAGAATGGCGACAACCATTCCTTCACCCTTGTAGTTGATTCCGGTTGCGTTGTAAATACCGGTTGTATAAACATTCGCATTATTGGTGACAGCCACCTTCGGAACCGCATAGCTCTCAGAGAAGTAGACTCCCCTGACGCCGGACATTCCGGATACGGTGCGGCAGTCGTCTCCGCCGATGCGGATCGCAATACCGTTATTCAGCGTGGAATAAGAATATTTATAGGTATATTTCAGTCCGGTTCCTTCCAGCTTTTTCAGAAAGGACTTCTGCTTTTCTGCAATTTCCTCCCGGTATTTCAAGCCGGTTGAAGATGCGCAGAACGCCTGAAAGCTGTCATATCCGGTGCTTTTCTGATAGAGATCGTAAAGATTATCGCCTTCCAACTCGACAATGACCCAGCGCTCTCCCGAATAATTATACCGTTGATATTCCTGAACGGCTGCCGAAAGATACTGCTTCCGGAGCTGGTCCAGGTCGAGATTTCCAACCTGTGTCAGTCCCCGGTTTCCGGGAATGACGCCGTTGTCAGCAAGAATGTTCGCAATGGTTCCGCCGACAATCCCGACCAGCAGGAGCAGGGACAGGAATGCGGACATCCATATACGATAACTGCGCTTTTTCATCGTTTTCCTCCGATATCAAGAATCAGAATCCGGCGTTCTGCGCCCCGCAGAAACCGCCTTTTTTCGCATTTTTACGCTAACATCTTATTATACAGCAGATGCGCTTCAACTGCAATTCAACAAACAAAACGAACTTTTTCAGTCAAATCATCTGCTTTTTGTTCGATTTCAATATATTGTTACAAAGCAAGATATTTTTCGTTATATTTTAACGTTTTATCGGAAAATTTTCTTGCATTTTTCTGCTTCCACCAGGGGTGGAAGCAGCGGCGGCAAGCCCCCGGGAGCGCCCTGCAAAGGGCCTCCCAAAGGCTTCCCGCGGACTGTCGGATTCCGCTCAGGCTTCGTCCTGCAAAGCCTCGCAGACGGTTCTGTAGTAGTCCATCATTTCCGCAAAATAGGTGTCAAAGATCGCTTTGTCGCTTGCCGACAGCAGCGCATAACAGTCGTCGCCTTCCGTGTAGAAGAGGTTCCATGTCTCCAGCAAGAGCTCCTTGGCGGTTTTCACGGTTCCGTCTGTCATCGTAAAGGTCTTATCCGGATTCGACTCATAGGTGTAATGGTAAACCTCCACCAGCATCAGCGTATAAGCAAGACCCGGAACCGGCGATTTTTCGCCGTAGGTGTTGGTCAGGTAGGTCACGATTCCGCCATAGTAGAGCTGCAGGGAATCCAGACCGTAGAGCAGGTATTTTTCGTCTCCGCTGAGCTGACGGAAATCAGCCATCATCTTCTTCAGGCTTTCCACGCTCAGTTCGAAATTCTTATCCAGTCCGTCCGGAACCTGATACATCTGCGAAGCGCTTCTCCAGAAGTAATCCGCATATTCGCGCAGGAAGGCACGCAGATCCACCGTGTTTTCATTGTCGTACACATCCTCGCCCACATTGAGCATCAGCAGGTAAAGCTGATAGTAGCCGCGTGCATCGTAGTAAGCGCGGTAAAGCGGTGCACCGTCGTCGCCGTAAGGCTGCATCCGGAAGGCGAGCTGGATCTCCTCGCTCCCGTTAGTCAGAATGTCCTCCACATAGTAGCGTACCCGTTCATAGGATGCGATATATGCCAGATAAAGATCAACCGACGTGCCAGTCAGCTTAGCCAGATCCTCAATGAAGAATTTCGCAAGCTGTACACGGGAGAGCTCGTTGGAAAGCTTTTCAAACGTTGCTTCAAAGCTGCCCAGGTCGACGGCCTTGTAAACATAGGTCTGTTTGCCGTCCGCGTCGGTCGTCAGCTCAAACCGGCTGAATTTTTCGTTGCAGTCCGTATAGAGGAAGGAAAGATTTGCATCAAACACGGTTTTCGTGTCTCCGGTTACCAATGCATAAGCTTCCTGTGCCTTCGCCATGTAACTGCCGAAGTTCGTCCAGTCCCCGTTCGCATAGCATTCCAGCGCGATCATCAGATCGGTAAAGGTATTGTATACCGGGTTGTTTTCGTTGTCCTTCGACATATCCACACCGAGCAGCTCCAGATAGTAGGCGTAGATATACGTTGCAAACTCCGAGAACAGCGCGCCGTCGTTCGGGTAAAGCGCCATGGTCGGCATCCGGTTCTCGCTGTAGAGGTAGTTGATGGCACCAAGCAGATTGTACTGCTGGTTCGGCTCCAGCCCGACAAACGCACGGAACATCGCGGAAACTCCCGTTCCGAAGTCTGCGGAGTTCATATACGAAAGGTCCTTCTGAACCGCTTCCCAGATGTCAAGATACTGCTCCAGAACGTTCACACAGGCGGAATCCAGTCCGGAGGAGCTGAGCAGATCGTAGTACCCGCAATCGCCCCACTGCAGCGTCAGAGCCCACTTTGCAATCTTCCGGTTGTAAAGCTCATTGTACATCGGATCATTCAGATCGGTCAGCGCGTTGCTTTCCCGCACAAGCTGCCGGTAGGCATTGAAGAAGTAGGTGCTTTCCATCAGAGCGGGATAGCCGTTTTCCATACCGCTGTACTGCGATTTGTTATCCGCCATAGTTTCGCGCCACACCTCAGCCAGCACGACAATGTGGTAGATATCCTGCAGCTTTCCGGGCAGGAACAGCTCCGTCAGCTTGTCAATCTTTCCGCTTGCGGTTTCGGACACCGTTTTGTCCGCAGCCTGATATTCCCGGAAGAAGTACCGGTACAGGATCTCAAAGAAATCCTTCTGATCTCTCCAGTTGTTGACGATCTCGAATACGCCGATCTCCTCCGCGTCGCTCAGACTGATTTCCAGAATCTTGCCATACGCGGTTTCAATCGCATCCTTGTAGGAATCCAGCGAATCTGCCGTCCAGTTTGCCGGCACATTGAGAATATCGGGCAGGGAAATCATTTTGTCCAGCACGTTCGCGACCTTGTTCGTGAAGTATCCGGAATCATAGATGATGGTCAGCAGATGACCGATCCCCAGCTCCACCTTCACGCCGTCCTCTTCCGCGCCGTCATAGATCACCGTTTCGCCGCACTTTTCCGTCAGCTTGGCGTTCTTCAGAATCGACCCGTAGGAAAGGATCAGCTTCGTGTCATCGTCACTTGCCGCACGGAGCTTCTCCAGCCCTGCCTTTGCATCAGCCAGCTTCACGCAGGTGTAAGTAATCTCACCCAGGTCCATCTGGAATACATTTTCATACGCACGGTTGATTGCCGCGGTCCACTGATTGTAGCCGTAAATAACCGCCAGCCGCGCGGTTGCATCCAGCTCGTTCTGGCTGATCAGCGCCGCATCCTTATCGGTCAGGTTGTAATAGCGCTCCAGCGTTGCCATGGCATCCTTGCCCATTTCGTCGGTCGCGCCTGCAGGGAGATACATTCCGCTCTCGGGGCGCTCATAATGCGACCAGTCCAGCGTCTGGAACACCTTGGCGGAGTCGCGGATCCGCGAAACATTGCTGTAATTCACCGTCACATCAAAGCTTGCCATCTCACGTCCGCCAAAGAACACGCGGATCGTTTCGGTGACCGACTGCTTGTCTGCGGTTGCAGCCGCAGGATCAAAGCCCTCCAGCGTCAGGTCATTGTTGTTGATGTTCCGGACCGTTTTCCCGTCCGCATTCTTCAGTGCCAGGGAAATACCGGTCATATCCAGTTCGGTCTCATGGCTGCCGTATTCGAGTTTGCGGGGCTTTTTGAACGTGACCCCCGGTGTGACCACCGAAACGGTGATGCTGCCGCTGTAATCGACACCGCCGTCCCTGCAGGTGACGTTCAGCTCCAGTGCATCATTCGGTGTTTCGGAGGAAAAGCCGGAAACCGTTACGTTTGCGTCATCGCCCGACACCGAAATATAGGTTCCGTCATCCTTGGTAACGCGGAGCCGGAGACCGACCGCGTCGATCGATTCACCGACAAAATACACATAGGATTCAGATGCCTGAATCCGCGGCACAACGGTGACAGTCAGCTCCACAGTCTTTTTCTTGTAGGTTACAGTCAGCTTCTGTTCCCCAAGCTGATCCTTGTTGTAACCGCTCACCTCAACGCCTTCAGCGTTCAGAGCAACGGTTTTTCCGTCTGCCGAAAGGGTTCCGGCAGAAAGATCCAGTTCGTTTCCTTTTACGAACACAAGCTGCGGATTCTTTTCGATCTTCAGCTCCTTGATCCCGCAGGAGGTCCCAAGCAGGGTCACCAGGAGCATCAGAAAGACCAGCGCAAGCGCGGAAAACTGTTTCCTCATCGATTCATATCCTTTCTCACCAATCGGGAATCTGTTCCCGGATATCAACTGCCGGCAGACCGGTCAGCTTTCAGTATCGTATCGTGCAAACAGGGTACTGCCCTCCGGAGCCTTTGAAAGGGTCTCCGCTGAGTATTCCACAGCACCGTTCTCGGTCGTGCTCCATCCGGCAAAACGGAATCCCGCCCGCAGCGGATCGGACAACCGGTTACTGTCATTGAGATTGCGCACGCGCTCGGAGGTCCAGACCAGCGAGAGAACCGTCCCGTCCTCCGCCGTGACACCAAAGACCGCCGGTCGGTAAGCGGAATTCCACCGTTCGTGAAAGCCGTCCGGTGTTTCCTCTGCCTCCAGGAACAGCGTCAGGTTCGGGCAGCCGTAAAACGCGTGTGCCCCAACAGACTCAACCGTTGCGGGAATCACCAGCGAGCTCAGACCGACACAGCCGCGAAAGCTCTGCTTTCCGATGACCCGCAGACTGTCCGGCAGGATCAACTGACGGATTCCGACACATCCCAGAAATGCGGAATCTCCCACGCGAACCGTGCCGCCGAGTTCCAGCGACGCAATCGCGATGCAGCGGTAGAACGCGTAGGACCCGATTTCGGTAACGGTGGCAGGCAGGCTGACCGCTTCCAGCGCGGAGCAGCCGTAAAACGCCTTGCTCCCGATGGTCTGCAGGCTCTCGCCGAAGGTCACCGCACGAAGACCGGTGCATTTGTAGAAGGCCTTGTCACCCAGCGAGCGCACACCGGAGCCGATCGTCACCTGCCGCAGCGTCACAATACCGGAAAACGCACGTTCTCCTACGGTTACAACCCCGTTGCCAAGGATCAGAATGTCCATTCCGCCGTCCTTCTGCTCTGCCGTTGCACGGTCTGTATAGGTGTAGGTGCAGCCGTAAAAGGCAAAGGGACCGATTTCTCTGACACCGGCGGGAATAACCAGCCGGTTTTCTTCGCCCTCATCGGTTTCCGACACCAGGCGGCATTTGTAGAAGGCACTTTTTCCGATTCTGATCAGTGTAACCGGCAGTTCCGGCAGTGCCAGTTCATCGCAATGATAGAAGGTGTAATCCTGAATTTCTGTCAGCTCCGCCGGAAGCACAACGCTTTCCAGTGCCTTGCAGCCGGAGAACGCGCTGACCCCGATCACCCGGACGCTGTCGGGGATCACAACTGCGGTAATTCCTTTGCATTCATAGAACGCAGCGTCCGCAATGCCGACCGTGCCGTCCTTGACGGAAACCGTTCCGTATGAGCCGTTGTTCTTGCAGTCAACCAGCCAGTTGCCCGCGTAGGCCTCCCGCTCGGCATTGTTGTAAATTGCCGTATTGCGGAACGCACGCATTCCGATCTGCTTCACGCTTCCCGGAATTTCCGCGGCGGCAAGCGAGGTGCAGTTGCTGAACGCATACTTGCCGATTTCCGTCAGGCTGCTTCTGCCAAGCCCGCCGCTAATCCGGTCATATTCCCCAAGGTAAACACCCGTGAGTGCCGCACAGCCGTTGAACGCATCCTGCCCGAGCCGCACAACGCCGCTCCCGAGGATGACGCCGGTCAGCTTTTTGCAATTCGCAAACGCAGATGCACCGATGTATTTCACACTGTTCGGCAGGGTCAGAACATCGTCAAAGGTCTCACAGCCTGCCAGTGCGAAATCCGCAATGCCGACCGTTCCGTCCGCAACCGTTTTTCCCTGCATGGTCTTGCTCACACAGCCCAGGAGCCAGTTGCCGACATATACCACATCCGCGCCCGCTCCGGTAAAGAGCGGGGTACCGGCAAATGCCGATTTCCCGATCCGCTCCAGCGCCGTGCTCAGATGCGGGAGCTGCCCGAGTGCCGCGCAGTCCGCAAATGCAGACTCGCCGATCTCCTTCACGCTGTCCCCCATTGCAACCGTGGTCAGCGCCGAGCAGCCTGCAAAGGCATAGCTGCCGATCGTGCGGACATTTTCGCCGACCGTCATATCGGTCAGAGCGGTGCACTGCCGGAAGACATCGGTCCCCAGCGTGGGAAACCCGGTTCCGAGCGTTGCACGTTTCAGCGACGTACACCGTGCAAAGGCACCGTCTCCCAGAGATACCACGCTGTTCGGAACCGTTACACTCTCCAGGGACTCACAGCCGTCGAACGCATTGTCTCCGATTGCCGTCAGCGTTTCGCCGAAGCTGACCGACGGCAGCTTGCGGCAATACTGGAACGCCTGCTCGCCGATCTCCCGGACACCTGCGGGAATCACCGCAGGCGTTGTCAGCACCCGGCAGCTCTGAAATGCCATTTTCCCGATGGTTTTCAGATTGACGGGCAGGTTGACACTGTTGAGATAGGAGCAGTTTGCAAACGCCTGTTCCCCGATCGAAACAATGTTCTCGCCCAGCGCAACTCCGGTCACGGCACTCTTATTGTAGAAAGCACGGTCTGCAATTCCCGTAACCGGAAGCCCGCGATAGGTATCCGGCACGGTCACCTCACCCGTTGCCGAGCCAAGTCCCGTCACCTCAAACGCCGTTCCCCGGCTGTTCAGCGCAAACACCAGCCCGGTTTCATGCTCCCGGACAAAGTTCAGCGTCTGTGACCATCCGGAGTCCTTCTTTTCCCCGTCGCTTCCGGCAACCGCCCGCACGCGCAGGCTGTAGGAGCCTTCCTCCAGACGTTCCAGGGAATAGCTGTTCTTTCCGGAATCCTTTTCCACCGTTGTTCCGTTTCCGGTAATCTCAACGGTATAGTATGCCGCCCCGCCGACCGCCTTCCACGAAAGGGTCAGCGTAATCGGATCGATCTGCACTCTGCCTGGCGTGGAAAGCGTGTTTCCGCCACACCCGCCAAGCAGAAATGCAAGACCGGCTGCAAGACAGATCAGGATCCACCGAATCTGTTTTTTCATTCCGTTCTCCTTCATTTCGGTCTTTTCCGTTTCAGTCATTTGCCGTTACCGATCCTCGGCTCTTTTTCTTCGGCAAACTGCTTCATGCTTTTGCGGTCGCGAAGAATCTCATGCGGCCACTTGAACTTGAACTTCCGCACCGCAACATCGATCAGGACGCACAGAATCGCAAGAATCAGGAACACCATGCGGGGATCCGTGGTCTTGGGGTAGGTCTTTGCAAAGGTTGCGTAGGTTTCAACGGCATCGGTGATCATCTCTCCCCCGCCGTTCGCAGTCAGCTCTGCCAGCAGCTCGGAGCCTTCGTCCGCATCCCGGAACATCCGGTATTCCTCCGAATATGAGAAGGACCTGTACTCCGTCCGCTCGGCAAGTGTTTCGCCGTTTGCATTCATTTTGGTGACGGTAATGCGGTAGATACCGCCGCAGGTAATGGAGAAATCAAAGCCGACCTGGTCGCCCAGCTCCGTAACCGGCACATTGCCGCCGTAAAAGCGGGATGCCGCATCGGACAGCGGCTTGACCGTAACCGTTACGCGCTCACCTTCCCCGAGTGTCGTAAAGACATTCAGCCGCGTGGAGTAGTTTTCCTCCAGCATCCGCAGGATCAGCTCCAGCCGGTCCGGCTCCAGAGAATCGGAAGGAGACAGGCTGTCCGCGATGTTCTCTATGATCAACTGCCCGACCGGATCCTTTACGAAATCCGCCGACCATGCACCGCCGAGATCGGACAGAAAGCTGCCGACCCGACCGGCGCCGAAATCCCATTCGGCATAGATCGGAACAAACTGATACATCAGCGGCACCTTTGCACCGTCCTTGATTTTCGTTCCGTAGTATCCGGTCAGAGAAGGAATGGTCATGGTCGTGTCAATCCCGTTCAGTGCCGTGGACTGATCCCGCACCTTCGGCGTGAAGGTGATTCCTTCTTCAAACTCCTTCAGCGTCACCTCTGCCATGTCACTCTTCGCATACGCCTGCACCCGGTTCATCTCTCCGGACGGAATGTCGTAGAAGTGCCCGTGACCGTATTCCTCAGCCGCTTTTTTCAGTTCCTCCCGGTTTCCGCTGGTCATGTCCAGCGCAAAGATCGACATCGTCGTGCCGTTCTGCCGGTAGTTGTCCTGAATGTATTTGCCGTATGCGTTCTTATCGTTATCGCTCTGCTTGTCCAGGTGATCGGAGGGATTACCGTCGGTCACCAGAACGATATGCCGCCGCTCCACCGGAATCGGCGCAACGGCTCTGCCGGCAAGCTCGATCGCTCCGGAGAACACCGTGCCGCCCGAACCGCCCGAGGTTGTCTTCAGCCCGCGGATCGCATCCAGAATCTTATCCTTCTGCGCAACGGGAAGCACGTTGATCGCCTCGGTCGAGGAGGAATCAAAGGTCGTCACGCCGCAGTAGTCGCGCGGGCTGAGGGAATCGAGAATCTCTTCCGCAGCCTTCAGCGCCGCTTCGAATTTACCCATGCTCATAGAGCCGGAGGCATCGATCACAAGCATCACCGCAAGCGGAGGGGTGTATTCGACCACCTGCACCGGCAGCATCTGCTGAAACAGGGTGCCCTCCATGTCCAGACGGTTGTAGGCGTGCGGAACCAGCGAACCGTTCAGCGTATCGTTCTCTCCGCCGACCGTAAACAGTCCCCCGCCGATGTTATAAACATAGTCATACAGCGTCTGCACGAAATTCTCCGGCATCGTTTCGGCAGTCAGGTCGGCGTTGGAAAGATTCACAAGAAAAACCTCTTCGTAAGCCGACAGCTCCCGCACGTTTCCGGGGATCAGGTCCGCATCGGTGTGAATATTGAGCACCTGTACCGTATGCGCTTCACCGAGAATCGACTTCAGCGTGTCCGCTTCGCCGCTCCGGCTTTCCAGAATCAGAATGTTTTCCAGCAGCGGAATATTCAGATACGCATGGTAGACGTTATTCTGCTCCACCGTATCGGAGGAATCCAATCCGACCAGCTGAAACTGCAGGTCGTGCACACCGGCTGACTGGAAAACGTGCGAAATCTCCACGGTCTGAATCCCCTTCTCCAGCGAAACGGCATGGGATCCGCTTTTGTAACCCATATCGGTCACATTCAGCGTAGCCGTTTCCGAAGCCTTGAGGTTGGTCTGCACAGTCAGGGTGATCTTTGCCTCCTGACCCGGGATGATCCGGTTTTCCGGCATCTTCACATCCAGAATCTGCATCTCGCTGTGTTCGGCGTTGGCAAGATTCACCGCGTCAACCTTAATCCCCTTTGCCGCCGCCAGCTTGACGGCTGACAGCGCGTTTCCGTCGGTTTGCAGGCCGTCGGACAGGATCAGAATCTTTGCGGTTTTGGGGTTTTCAAACTGCTCTGCCGCAAAAGCGATTGCGCCCGCCAGGTTGGTGGCACTGGTGTCCGGCTCGGCAGCGGCAAGATACTGCCGGTATGCCTCCCGCTTGTCGTAGGAGAGCGGCGCCGCATAGACCGTATCGTAGCCGAAGGTCACCACCCCCAGCTTATAGTTTTTGTCGCAGGCATTGATGACGTCCTGCAGGAAGTCATCCCGCAGCGACTCGTTTTCCGTTCCGCTGTCCGAGCGGTCAACCAGAACGATCAGCTCGTTCTGGCGGTTCGGCAGCTCATAGGTAAAGGTCATACCGGCAACCATCGCCACGCAGAGCACCATTGCCAGCGTATGAGTGACAACCGAAATGATGCGGTTGCGGTTCCGGCGGTATTTTTTGCTCAGCCGGAAAAACGGGAAAAAGCTGAAGAACAGAACCGGGATCAGAAGGAGAAGCAGCCACGGGTGTTCCAATTCAATTTTGAAATCCGACATCGGGAATCTCCTTTCTCATATCGATTTTCTGGAATGCAGCCACCATTCCGCAAACAGGAGGAACAGTGCTGCCGCAGCGATCCACATCAGCAGATCGGTCGTGTGTTCTTCTGTTGTCGACTCCGAACGGAGCACAGGCAGCTCATCAACCGTTTTGGTGATGTTGCTCTCGCTCTGCGGAATATGGACAAAGAACTGCTGCAGCTCGGTTGCGCCCTTCATGTTGGTCTGCATCACGGTATAGTCGCCGGGCTGCGTCAGCACAACCGTTGCCGGCAGGCTGTCAAAACCCGCTTTCTGGTATCCGGGACCGTCCAGAATCAGGTCCGTGCCTCTTGCGTTCACGGTAACGCTCTCTCCGACCTCAAAGGCATTCCCCGTCAGGGTCGCCGGGAAGAAATACGAAAACAGATTGTACATCATAACCGGAAAATCGAGGATCACACCAAGGCTGGAGTTGTTCAGGTCCAGCGTCAGGACAACCGTTTTTGCCCGTTCCTCGTTTTTCACCAGCAGGATGGGATCACCGTGATAATAGAGCAGCTCCGCATACCCTTCCGACGAATTGACGCGGCGGTATTTCGCCACGGTAATCCGGTCCGGATTGACATGATTGGTCAGCGGATGCGTCACACCGGAAGCCAGCGTGGAAGAGCTGTCAACCGCCACCGAATCGCCGAACTTCAGGCCGCTGCCGCCGGGTGCCTTGTCCGGGTCAGCCAGCAGGACCACACCGTCGGTCGGCATTTCGTCCGGCATCCGGTGTTCAAAAATATACAGGTCAAACCCTTCTGTTTTTGCGTCCGCAAACGCAACCGTTTTGATATCCAGCGTATAGGTGTTCATCAGCGACTGCCGCATGGAACGCAGCACGCCGGAGAAGAAGTTGTTCAACTGCGTGCTGGCATACTGGATACGCAGCACCGGTTTTTCTCCGCCGTAAACATTGAACGTGTTGTCCTTTTCAAAGCCGTCATCCTCGTCGATATGAACATACATATATTCGAAGCTGACGATCGGTGCATCCGCCGCAAAATCCTCCATGGTGAATTCCATCGTCTTGGTGGAATCTGCGTCGCTGAAGTATTCGGTTTTGGTTGCACTCAGGTTCACTCCGGGGCTGGTCACGGTTCCGTTGCTGTCGGTCTTTTTGTTCACACCGAACAGCTCGCAGGAAACCGCCACCGCTTTGGACCTTCCGTAGCATCCGACATCCACCAGAAAGGAATATGCATTGGTCTGCTCCAGAAGATTCGGAACGCAGTTGAGGACAGCGGCATTCCAGTCATCTGCCGATGCAACATTCACAACCCGGTAGCCGTTCTGATTCATATACTCGGTTGCGGTATAAAGCAGCACCTCGGATTCGGAATTCTGCGTCAGAATGGTTTCCGCCAGCTCGGCGGCACCGTCCAGATCGGCGCTCCCGTATCCGCAGGAGGAACCGCCGCTGCACAGGGCAGCCAGCTTCGCGTTGACATCCGAAAGGCTGTCGGCGGTTGCACGGGACACCAGCAGATAGGCATCCGAATCCGCCACAATCACGCTCAGGGCACCGTCCCCGGCGGAAAGCGTTGTCTCGGCCAGCGCCTTGACCTGTTCCACCGCACGCTCAAACCGGGTCTTTCCGTTGCTCTCCACCATCATGCTGGCAGAGGCATCAATGATCGCCACCTTTTCGTTTTTCGTGGTCGATGTCAGATGCCGGATCACCGGCTGTGCCAGGAGCAAACCGAATGCCGTCAGTGCGAGGAACTGACACAGAAAGATCAGAATGTTTCGCAGCCGGCTGATCGGCACCCGTTTTTTCTGATATTTCAGACTCAGCTTCCAGATATAGGTACTGGAAACCAGCTTTTGCTGATAGTTCGGCTTGATCAGGTAAATAAAGATCAGAATTCCCGATCCAAGCAGACCCAGCAGACCAAGTGGGACAAGTAAACTCATTGCATGATACCTACTTTCAGCAACTCGCCGAACAGCACCCGCTCAATCGGCTCTTTGCTGTTCACCGTAATATAGCCCGTGTCACGTGACGAGCAGAACGACTTCATGTCGGCAAGAAAATCCCGCAGGGCTTCATCGTACGCCGCGAGCATTCCGGATGTAATCTTCAGACGCATATTCCGGCTGTCGAACGGATCGGTTGCCTCCGCGTCCATCAGATTGACGTTTCCGCTGTAGCTGGGATCCAGCTCCTCCGGCATCAGAACCTGCAGCAGCAGGACCTGGCGGTTCTTATATTGCAGATAATCCACCGCCTTCTTCCAGTTGCTGTCGGTCAGAAAATCCGAAATAATCACCGTCAGACCGTCCCGTGTGCCGGCTTCACAGCCCGTTACGGCGGCGGCAATGTCTGCCCCACCGTCAAATTCGGTCTGCTCCAGCGACGCGATCGCCCGGAAGAACGCCTTCTTGCCGACCAGCACACCGTAGGGATCCTCCGCACGGTCCTCCTTCATCAGCTTGAAGGAGACCTTGTCGGTGTTATGGACAGACAGAAACCCGAGCGCCGCTGCCGCCGCAATTGCGTAGGCAGCTTTGCCCGGATGAACCTTGCCCATTGATGCGGAACAATCCAGGAAGATTTGCGTATGCATCTGTCTTTCGTCGGTGAACAGCTTCAGAAAATATTTCTCAAAGCGACTGTACAGATTCCAGTCAATCCGCCTGATGTCGTCCCCGAGCATATACTCCCGGTAATCGGCAAACTCCACCGTCTGCCCATAGGTTTTTACAAGGTGTTTTCCCCCGAAAAACCCCGAAAGATTCGAGCGCAGGTTGAGCGCACAGGTTTCCAACCGACTGAAAAATGCATCATTCAGATAGGATGTCTTCATTCTGTTCGTTTACCGCTTTTGTCCTTGGCAGAAATGCCACGGCAAATAAATCCTTTCTTTGGGTTTGACCGTTCTCCGACAGCCGTCAGGCTTTTTTGCCGGAGAAAAGTCCCTTCTTGGTCTCCGCCTTTGCAGCGGCTTCTTCTTTTTTCGGGTTCAGGCCGAACCGAGTCCCAACTTCCTCAACGATCATCCTGACGATGGCATCGGGCGCAACGCGGTCTGCAATTGCCTCAAAGTTCAGCTTCATTCTGTGCCGCAGAACGGGGGTGGCAAGCGCATTCACATCGCTGTAAGCCACATTGAACCGGCCGTTCATCAGCGCCTTGACCTTTGCCGCAGAGATCAGTGCCTGACCTGCACGCGGGCTGGCTCCAAGACGCACGTATTTTTTCGCAGCCTCGGACGCACAGTCGCTGTTCGGATGCGTTGCCGAGCAGAGCGTCATGGCATACCGCATCACTTCCTCGGCAACCGGCACCTGATTGGCGGTCTCGCGCATTTTCAGCAGCTCCTCACCGCTGCAGACCGGCTCCGAGACTTCTTCCATCGTTTTCTGCGTCATATCCACAATTGCCATCAGCTCATCCAGCCCCGGGTTCGGAACGATCAGGTTGAACATGAAGCGGTCCATCTGCGCTTCCGGCAGCGGATAGGTGCCGTCCTGCTCGATCGGGTTCTGCGTGGCAAGCACGAAGAACGGCTCCTTCATTTTCCGGGAAACACCCATCACGGTAACCGTGTGCTCCTGCATCGCCTCCAGAAGTGCGGACTGCGTCTTCGGGGTGGCACGGTTGATTTCATCGGCAAGCACGATGTTGCTGAAGATCGGACCGGGCTGGAACTGGAACTGCGAGTTTCCGTCCTCCCCCTTGACAATGATGTTGGTACCGGTCACGTCCGCAGGCATCAGGTCCGGAGTGAACTGAATCCGGGAGAACGGCATATCAAACACACGGCCGAGTGTACGGACCAAACGGGTTTTTCCGACGCCGGGAACGCCCTCAAGCAGCACGTTGCCGCCTGCGATCATGGCAATCACGGTTCCCTCCACAACTTCCTGCTGACCGATCACGTCGCGACGGATCTGGGTGAAAATATTCTCGCAGTTCTCGCTGAACTGCCGGATGCTTTCCTCTGTGATCATGTTATAGTCTTCCTTTTCTCAGTGTTACGGGCATCGGCAAGCGCTCAGATGCTACCGTAGTATTTTTCGATGAAATCCTTCAGATAAACCGGCAGCTCGCCGCCGTTGCGGATGATCTCCATAGCCTGGTCGTAATAGGTATCGTACACATCGCGGTAATCGGTTTTGCCGTCGATAACCTGGTTGCCCTCGGTCCATCCGCCGCCGGCGCCGTCACCGCGGCCGTTTCCTTTTCCGCCGCCTTCCTGACCGCCGTTGCCGGAGCCGCTGCCTTCGCCCTTGTCGCCTTCTCCCTGACCTTCGCCGCCCTCTCCACCGCTGGAACCGGCAGAGGAGGAGCCATCGGTCTTGCTGTCATCCGGGACATCCGGGTTGGTGTCGGCTTCCTTGTCGTCGCCCGAAGAGCCATCGTCGTCGTCTTCGCTTCCGTCCCCGATCTCCTCAAAGATCGCACTGACCTCCAGGTCATCGCTCAGACCGCAGTCCGTGCGCTCCGGATTCTTGATTCCGTCGCTCCATTTGACGAAAATCCATCCGTCCTGCGGCACCGCCACAACGGTCTGGGCATCACCGCCGGCAAGAACCGTCTGATCCGTCTCTCCCATAATGTCCCCTTCCCCTTCGGAGAGGTAGGTTACGGTGAAGAAGGTATCCTTGCGGTCATTCGACGGGAGAATATCCGGGGATGGGATCACACCGGATTCGGTCAGCCCCATAACGGTCGTCATGCCTGCTCCCATCAGCAGCGCCACGCAGAGCGCCACCACAGCGCCTGCCTTCAGATTGAGCAGCGGAAAGCCCGCGCGAACCTGCTCCGGCTTCACGCTCTTCACCTTTTCACGGGTGTCCTCGCGCTGCATCCGGGCGATGTAGGAATCATCCCCCATCAGCCCCAGCATGGTAACCGTCCGTTCGTCCAACCCCATCCGGTCAATCCGGCGTGCAACCGTCTGCTCGGTCGGGCGGAATTTCAGAACAAACAGCAAAATTGCGCCGATCAGGAAAGCGCCCCCTCCAATGGCAAGCGGCACCCAGATCCGTGTAAAATTCAGCAGCCAGCAAACCAATGCCGACGCAAAAATTGCGCCAGAACCGATCATCAGACCGAAGCAGATGGCTTCAAGCACCCCTTCGCACACCATGCGCCGGTGATATTTCCTGAACAAAAGATTCTTTTCCAACATTGTTTGTCTCCTCCTTTCGTGCAGAAGTGACTGATTGTGTATATTTCAATCAAAACTTGCAAGTAATTTGAAAATTTTATTGTTTTCCATAAAACAACAGTAGCATTCGCCGGGGTTTCCCCCAGCGAATGCTGATGTCTGCCTCATAGAGTCAGTTTGTTATCGTTATTCACCCGTGTAGCTATAAACAACGGTTGCATCGCAGTATCTGAGCCAACGGTAATCGAAGGTATCCGGAACGGCGTTTTCCGCAAACGACACGCAGATTGTCTGCGTAGTCTGCCACCTGTAGAATGCCTGGTTCCCGATGTAGGTAACGGATGCGGGGATTACCAGCTTCGTCAGACCCGTGCATTTGTAGAACGCCTTGCTTCCGATTTCGGTTACCGATGCCGGCAGGACCAGCTCCTTCAGAGAGGTGCAATTGTAGAACGCATTGTTTCCGATCGACACCGTGTTATCCGGCAGAGAAACGGATTCCAGATTCCTTGCACCGTAGAAGATATAGGAGGCAAGCGTCAGCGGCTTGGTGCGTCCCGCTTCGAAAGTCACGGTCTTGAGTGCGCTGCCGCTGAAGGGACCTTCCTCACCGATGCAGGTCAGAAGGCTGACCTCCTTCGGGATCTTCAGCTCGGTCAGACCCGACGGAATCCATGCAAGCACCCACCCGGACTCTGCGTCATTGTAGTAAATCACGCCGTCGCCGAAGAAGGACTTGCAATCCTTGTTGTCGGGAGAAACCGTAACGGTTTTCAGAGTACCGTCTGCTTTGCGCTCCGACAGAAGCTCAAAGAACGCAGCCGGCGTCATCGAAGACGGAATCGTTGCAGGAATGACATATTCCTCAACCGTCTCCGGGAAGAACAGGATCGTGGTCATCCCGGCATCGTACAGCACACCGCTTGCATCGAACAGGAACGAGGTGTTGCCTTCTTCGATTTCGATCGAATCAAAGGTATAATCGGTAAAGAAGTTTTCCGGCAGTTTCTTCGTTCCCGCAGGAATCGTGTAGGTCGTTTTGGAGGACGGGAACAGTACGATGTTCCAATCCAGATCGTAAACAACGCCGTCACGCTCGCGGAAGGACTGGTTTGCAGGGGCGACCTTGAAGCCGTCAATTGCTTCGCAAGAGGAGAACGCGCTCGAATCAATGGAGGTCACCGTTGCAGGAACCGTGAACGCCGTCAGTGCATAGCAGTTTCCGAACACGCCGGACGGCAGGGTCTTGATACCGGAGCCGAGCGTCACCGAAACCAGTTCCTCGCACCCGTAGAACGCATGCGCCCCAAGAGAGGTCACCGTTGCGGGAATGGTCAGAGTAGTCAGCTTGGTGTACTGGAATGCATATTCGCCGACGGAGGCAACGGAGGACGGGAAGGTAAAGGATTCCAGCGCCGTTTCGGAGAACGCATAGTTGCCGATCTTGGTCAGCTTGCTGCCTTCCTCAAAGGTTACCCGTTTCAGAGAGGAGCACTCGCTGAACAGTCCGTAATACTTGCTGGTACCGAACAGCTCTGTGCCGCGGTTCGGAATCTCGGTCAGGCTTGCGGGCAGCTCAATGCTCTCCAGCCCGGTGCAGCCCTGGAAGGTGCCGACATACAGAACCTGAATCACGGAATTTCTTGCAAAGTTCACGTTCTTCAGTCCGTAGCAATCCTCAAATGCAAAGATTCCGAGAGTCTGCAGCGTCGACGGCAGGTTTACGGTCACAAGCGAAGAGGATTCCTTGAATGCCTCTCTGCCAACCGAAATCAGTCCCTCCGGCAGCGTTACGGTGATGAGCGAATAGCAGTTTGCAAACGCGCTGTCACCGATCTCACGCAGGCTTGTGGGAAGTACAACGGCACTCAGCTTTGTGCCGGTAAATGCTCTGTTACCGATTGCCGAAAGCTTGCTGTTATCCTCAAAGGTCAGGGATGCAAGAGAAGAATAAGCGAATGCGGAATCATCGATCGCAACGGTTCTTGCCGGAATCTCGATCGTGGAAACTCCCGTATAGGAGAACGCCTGATAACCGATTACAAGTGCCTCGGTTCCGCCCTTGGTAAAGGTGACGGAGGTCAGCGATCTGCAGCTCTGGAATGCATTTCTGCCAACCAGCTTCAGAGAAGCGGGCAGCGTTACGCTTTGCAGATTCCTGTTTCCGTTGAACGCGACGTCAGCAAAGGTCTCGGTTCCCTCGGGAACGCTGTAGGACGTGTCGGTACGGGTGGGAAGATAGTAAACCAGCGTCTTTCCGTCTTTGGAAAAGAGCACGCCGTCAATCGACCGGAACTGTTTGTTCTGCGCGCTGACATTCAGATTCTGAAGCGCCTGGCAGTTATTCACCACGGAGGATTCAAACGAGTTCAGCGCCGCAGGAAGCGTAAGAGACGTCAGCTTTGCGCAGGACATGAACGCATCCTCACCGATGGATGCAACCGTATCCGGCAGCACGATCTCGGTAATTGCCGTAAAGCAGAATGCCCGTTTGCCGATCTCTTCGCAGCTGCTCCCCGCCGCAAAAGTAATGGCGGTTACTTTTTCACATTTGTCAAACGCAGATGCCGCGATCTTTTTCACCGATGCGGGAATTTCCACGCTGCCGGACATCGCCTGCGGGCAGAAGATCAGCTCGGTTTTGTCCGCATTGAACACCATACCGTTTTCGGAGGTGTATTCGCTCTTGCCTTCCCCGGAAATCACAACGGATTCCAGGTAAGCACCGAAGGTTAACTTACCGCCAGCCAAAGGAGCGGTCACATTGCCGTCCGCATCCGTAAAGGAAGCAAGTCTTGCGGGCAATGTCACGGTTTTCAGACCGCTGTTTCCGTAGAATGCCGAATCACCGATCGCCAGAGGCGCGGTACCACCCATTTCAAAGTTCACAGTCGTCAGGGACGCATAGGCGAATGCCTCTTTCCCGATTGCAATCCGGTCCGCGGTGTTCTGCACCGACTTCGGAATGGTGACTTCCGTCAGCGCCGTGCTCGAGAACGCACTTTCACCGATTGTGGTCAGGCGGCTCGGATGCTCCGCAGAACCAAAGGTCACACTCTTCAGGCCGTACAGGTTATAGAAGGTTTCTGCCTCGATCAAGGTCAGTCTTCCGGGAAGCGCCAGTGCTGTCACACCGGACGAGTAGTTCAGAATGTTGCCGTATTCCTCTTCGTAAGCAACACCGATCGCCAGATCGACCGTACCGTCCTCAAACAGCAGTTCCGTCAGGGAGTAGTTATTCGCGAACGCATAAGCCGCAATGCTTTCCACCGAAGCGGGAACCGTAAAGGACGGGAACTCCGCGCCGCTGAAAGCATAGGCGCCGATCGTCCGCAGGGTCGAGGTTCCCGTAAAGGAAACCGCATTGATCTTCGCATCCCGGAACGCATGGTTTCCGATGTCGGTCAGGCTTGCCGGAATGACAAGCGCAACGCCGTCGGTCGTACTGCTGCCGAGAGATTCAAATGCATGATCGCCCACGGTCACAGCACCGCCGATGCCGAACACGGCAACCTTGGTGTTTTCCGCAAACGCATATGCGCCAATCGAAACCGCCGCATTTTGCGGAAGTTCCAGCGCAGTCAGCATCAGACCGTAGAACGCATACTCTCCGATTTCCAGCTTTCCTGTGCTCTGCCCGAAGGTCACCGTCGTCAGCGCACCGCATTCACGGAACGCCTCGTTGCCGACCGACGTAAGAGACGCGGGAAGCGAAACGGTTTTCAGCGATTGATTGCCGCGGAACGCGCCGCCCGCAATCGCGGTCACCCCTTCCGGAACCGTAAAGGTTTCATCGGTCTTGCCGGAAGGATACAGCAGGAGCGTGCCGGGTTTGTTGTCGCCCGTCTTGGTGTACAGAACACCGTTTTCATCGGACAGGAACAGTGCGTTGTCCTTGTCCACCTCAATCGACACCACAGACATGCCGCTGAAGAAGTTCGTCAGGGCAGTCACATTCTTCGGGAGCTTCAGCGTTCCGACCGTGCAGTCGTAGAACACGCTGTTGCCGAACGAAAGCGTCTTGTCGCTTTCGGAAATCGTAACGTTCAGCTTGCCGAATCCCGCAAATGCCTCATCGCCGACAGACGTAACGGTCGACGGAAGCACCAGGGTCTTATCCAGGCTGGTATCCCGGAAGGAAGCGCTCTTTTTGAACGCGCCGACACCGATTTTGGTTACGCGGCTGCCGCTTTCAAAAACGATTTCCGTAATACCGGTGCCGTAGAATGCGTAATCACCGATCACCACATCGCTGATGCCCGCTCCGAAAGTCACCGAGGTCAGCTTGGTCCGGTTTGCGAACGCCGCATTGCCAATGGAGGTCACACGGCCCGGCAGAACCAGCTTCTGCAGCCCGTAGGCAGACAGGAACGCGCTGTCACCGATCTTCGTAACGCCCGCCGGAATCTCATATCCGTCTGCGCTCTTTGCCGCAGGGAAGTAGACCAGCGAAACGCCCTTTTCGCCGAACAGAACGCCGTCAACGGATGTATATTCCGCGCCTGTTCCCTTCGCCACAACCACGTCTGCAAGGTTTTCGCAGCCTTCAAACGCGTTCGGCGTATTTTCAAATACCATCTCACCGTTGACCGTTGCATACGCCGTCAGCGAAATGCTCTGCAGTCTTGCCGGGAGGGCAATCACCGTCAACGCCGTGCAGTTCAGGAATGCGCGGTCGCCGATTGTCAGCCCCTTCACGCCGTTGGTCGCGCCTGCTTCCGCAAAAACGACCGATACCAGCTTTTCACAGTTGGCAAATGCTTCGGTTCCGATTTCGGTCACGCTGACCGGAAGAACGATTTTGGACAGTCCGGAGCCTGCAAACGCAGAACGCGGAATCATATCCACACCACTGGGAACCGTGTAGGAACCGGTCTTTGCCATCGGCATCAGAACCGGGCGGGGTGCGTGTGTTGCGCCGCTTTCTCCACTGTCAAACAGCACGCCGTCTGCCGAGGAGTAGCGGGAATACTTGACATCGCCGCTGCTGTACACCGTAACCGACTCCAGCTTTTCGCAGCCCTCAAATGCGGTATCTGCCGCAATTCTGGTCAGCGTATCCGGAAGTCTGATTTCGGTCAGCATCTCGCAGTTTTCAAACGCGCCGCTGATGATTTCGGTCACCGGCAGTCCGTTATAGATTGCGGGAACCGTCACAGAGGAGACCAGATCAATCCGCACGCCCTTGGAGACAGCATAGGAATTGCCGATCTTTTCATAGCGCAGAACCGAATCCACCCAGAAGGCATAAACGGTCACATTGTCATCCACATAGTTCCATGCCTTCAGGGAATTTCCTTCCGCATCCGTGTAGGCAATGCCGGCTCCGTAGGGAGCGCTGAACCAGCCGCCGAATGCACTGGTCCCGGACGATGCGGTCGGAACCTTCAGCTGATACTGTTTGCCGAAATAAACGGTTTCGGTTTCGTCGGTGCCGTCACCGGTGTTGTAATGAACGGTATAAGCCTTCGGCGTGTAGTAAGCGTAGAGGACGGTTTCGCCTGATTCCACAAAGTAAGCATCGGAATATCTTCTGCCGTTGCTTTCCGCGCCGCCCGGCAGATTATACCATGCCGAGAAATCGTAGCCGCTCTTGGTCAGAGCCGGAAGCTCAATCCGGTCGCCGATCGCCTTATAAAGCGATTCCACCGCGCTTCCGCCGCGTCCGTCCAGCGTCACTTTATGCGCGGTAACGGTCATTTCCGCCCATTCGGAATCATAGACTCCGTTGTTGAAACGGACCCGCACCGTGTTTTCACCGCTCTTGGTAAAGCTGGTCACCCGGTAGAAGCTGTCGCCGCTGTCAACCGTTGCAACCGTAACGCCGTTGATCTGCACTTCATAGGTCAGAGCGCCGACAACAGGCGTCCAGCGCAGAACGCTCTGGCTGTAGGTCAGGAGCGGATTCATGGCATTGTAACGGACGGTCAGCTGCTTTTCCGCAGAACCGTTCGCGCCGGTCACCTTCAGCGTCAGCGTGTAATCCGCGCCTTCCGCAAAGGTTGCGGCTTCTGCCAGATCCACCGTTGTCTTGCCTGCTTCCACAGCAAGCGTCCGGTCGCCAAGTCTGACTTCATAGGAAGTCGCACCCGGAATCGCATCCCAGGTCAGAACGGTGCCGATCAGGCGGACGTTCTCCGGAGTTGCCGGTGTTTTCTTTTCGTAATTCACGGTCGCTGCCGCCGGCGAATTGTAGCCGTGCGCAACCGGTGTTACGCCGATGCTGTAGCTTGCATCCGTGAGTGAGGAAAGCGAGAAGGTGTTGCCGAGCACCGTATAGGTTTTGTCGCCTGCCGCAACCAGATACGCGGTTGCGCCGGTAACAGGATTCCACGACAGCACATCATCGGTAACCTTCAGTCCGTCAACCGCGCCAAGCGTTCTTTCATAAGTGAACACAGCGGTCGAGGATGCACGGCCGTTGGCAACCGCCGTAACCGTAAAGGTAATGCCGCCCGCCTTCATCTCGCAGTTTGCGAAGTTGAAGTACAGCGCAAGTCCGTTATCAAACGCCTCATGCCGGTGCTCTGCGTTGCCGCAATTCACCGAAACGAGATACTTTTCAGCGCCCGCAACGCCGCGGAACACCAGAACCGACGGATCGATTACGGTAAAGCCGCCAACGCGATCCAGTGCCTTGTTGGTATAGACCCGCACTGCGGTTTCGGTCACCGCATTGCCGCCTGCATCAACCGCCGTCACTTCAATGCGGTAGTCACCCGCCATCGCAAAGCTGACCGGGAACAGTGTTGTGGTCGTGCGCTGATTGTCCACCATCACCGAACCGTCCGGGGCGGTGATTTTCACCAGATAAGCAGTGGATCCGACCGAATCCCATGTCACCGCAGTATCCGAAACGCTGACCGCGGGAACCGCAAAGGTTGCGTTCGCCTGCTGCCAGACTGCAAAGAGTGTGGTGTCCGCCGTGAAGACGGTTCCGCCGTTTTCGCTGCCTTCTTCAAAGCGGTAGGAGAGCTTGCCGCTCTCGTTTGCCGTGCTGACCCACCAGCCGACGAAGGTGTAGCCCTCTCTTGCTGCGGGAACAGCCGCATTGTACAGCTTACCGCCAATGGTTTCCGTGTCCGCAAGCTTCCCGCCATCGTAGCCGAGATCATAGCTGATGCGGTATTCCGGCGAGCCGGCAGTCTTTTCCGCCCAGCGGGCACGCAGGGTCAGCTCCCCGGTCACAGGGGTTGCACCGAACGCAAACGGCTTCTGATAGGCTTCGTCGCTGTACCAGCCGATAAAGACATACCCGTCACGGGTCGGAATTGCCGGTGCGCTCAGGGACTTGCCGTTGAGCACCGACGCCGATTCCACCGCGCTGCCGCCTGCCGTATCAAAGGAAACCGTAAAGTTTACCTTTTTCAGAAAACGCAACTGTGCACCGTCGTAATCCAGAGTCAGCACATTTCCTTCAAAGGTCGCCGTGCGGGTCGCATCGCCCTTTTTCAGGGTCAGCGCCGTACCGTCCAGCGTGTAGGTGCCGTTCTCTGTAGAGCCGCTGACGGTCAGAGTATAGGTGCTCTTTCCTCCCAGCGTCATCAGGTACTCATCGCCCGAAGCGGGATCGAAATAATACGTCCCTGCCTCGGCTCCGGAGTCAGGAAGCTCCGGCTGCTCGTTCTGTGGGTCCTTTTTGCATCCTGCGAATGCCAGAACGAGCATTCCCAGCAATGCACAGACCACAAGAAGGAGTCTGCGTTGTCTGTCTTTCATTTTCTTTTTCCTCCTGTTGCGCCGCTGCGCAAGAATCCAAACCGGCAGAACCGTCTTTGCGGCATCTTCTGCAGAATGCAGATCCCGGAAATCCGGAATCTTTTGCTCCGCTTACGGGTCCTTATGACCAGCTGCCCATTATATCAAATATTATAATACCTTTTTATGCATTTGTCAATTGTCAGTATCGACAGAATTTGCAAGTTTACGGGCAAACGGTTTGCAAAACGACACAAATTTTGCTTTTTCGGGAGTGATCCGACATCAAAACACGAGAAAACCAGAAGATTTTTATATAATATGATGTAAGATCATTCAGATCAATGCCCGGATATCCAAAGCATTGCGGCAGTGATTTCTGCACCACAGCACATTCTGAAAGCCCCGGATTCCGAGAAACAGACGTGAAACCGTTTGGTTATACATTCATAATAATTATGCATCTTTTTATGCGAATCTTCTGTTTTTTGAATGAAAATTCGGCCCTCTTTTTATAATAGGATTTATTCTTATTCTAATATCGAAACAAGAGTCAGAAAATTGCTCTGTTGCCGTAAAGTACGTTGTTTATTTTTCACAAAATCAGATTTTGATTATCAATCCGGCTTTCCATTGTGTCAAAAAGCCCTGATTCCGGCTTTTTCTGCTCACGATGCGGAATTTTCCGTTCCGGCAGGTTGATCCTGCAAGTTTCGCGCGCGGTGGTATCATTTTCCGGCAGGATCCGCCTGCAAAACCGCCCTGTTTCCGGCAGAAGCGCCCCCGGAAGCCATTTTGCCGCTGACAGCATCCCGGGTCTGCCGTTTTTTTCATTGACAAATCGCTGTTTTTGTATTATGATAATAACCAAGCAAATTCAGGCAGCACCGCGCACTTTCAATGCCTGCGGCGTCGCCTCAAAATGCCGGATAACAGACGCGTTCGCATGACCAAAAAGCTGATTAAGGATGCTTATCTTGAGCTTCTGGAAAGCAGTCCTTCGGAGAAAATATCCGTTACCGATATCTGCAAGGTTGCAGATGTCAACCGCTCCACGTTTTATATGTACTATGAGGACACCATCGCACTGCGACAGGATACAGAAGCAAGGACGCCGGCTCTTAGAGTTTCTTTTTTCCGGTAGGTACGGAAGGTTATGAGGGGTTATGTTGGGAAAATCAACGCAAGCGTTGATTTCGAAAGGGGAACAAGATAAAGAAAAAGCGGTCAGCCCCTAACCCCTCAAACGTGCTGACCGCGTTCCCCTGCCGTTCTCCATCTCCAACCGATGGCGGCAATTACCTTGCATCCCGATCTGCCGACCGCTGACGAAGCCGCGCGTAATACGCATCCAGAGCCAACAGAATAACACGCTCTATTTCTGCCGGGGATGTCCCGCGCGAAAAATATTTCTCCAAATGCTCTGCCGGAATCCGAGTTTTCCCCCATGAGATCAAATGTCACATGAAATTTTTAAGTGATGCAATCATATAAAGCGGAATATTCAGCACCTCCTCACCGTCCGTCTCACTGCGCATAGAGGTCTTGACAGCATAGGTCGGTTCATACTTTTTTCTGTATTCGGCAAGCGAACGCGCCTTGACATTTTTCTCGGATTTGACCTCAATCGGTACAATCTCCTTGCCGCATTGCACGACAAAATCCACCTCAGCGGTATTCCCGCTTGACCAGTAATAGGCGGTATCATCGACTGCTCCGAGCAATTCGCAAAGCACATAATTCTCGGTCAACGAGCCCTTGAATTCCCGATAGGTCGATGTCGCATCCAAAATGACCTCATACGGTAGTTTGGACAGCTTCCGCAGGATGCCGACATCCGCCATATAGAGCTTGAATGCCGTATCGTCCGCATAAGCAGAAAGCGGAATGAACGGCTTTTCAATCTTGCAGACCTTATACACCAGTCCCGCCCCAATCAGCCACTCCAGCGCATCCTCCAAATCTTTGGAGCGCCATCCCTTTTTCACATGGCTGAAAATAAACTTGGTATTCTCTTTGGCGAGCTGTTCGGGAATAGAACGCCAGATGGCAGAGAGCTTGGGAAAATCCTTTGCCGGAGCGTGCTTAGCAAAATCCAGCTCATAGCTGTTGATAATCGCCTTCTGTACGTTTTCCACTTCCTCGATGCTTTTCGTTCTGCGCCATGCGTCCACGACCTCCGGCATACCGCCTGTCATGTAGTATTGACGCAAAAAGGTTGTCAGCTTTTCGGCAATGACCTCCGGAAGTGCATCTCCCTTTTTGAATCCCATTACAAAATCCGCAAGTTGGGAGGAACCGACCGCACGGAGAAATTCCGAAAAATTCATCGGATACAGCGTCAGAAAATCCACCTTTCCAACCGGAAACGAAAGCTGCTTTTGCAGGGCAATGCCAAGCAGTGAACCGGCGCATACGATGTGATATTCCGGTGCATTTTCGCAAAAATACTTCATGGCGGTAATGGCTCTGCCGCACTCCTGTATTTCGTCCAGAATGACCAGCGTCTTTCCCGCCTCAATCGTTTTTCCGGCAAACAACCCCAATTCAAAAAGAATACGGTTCGTGTCGTAGTCTTTTTCAAATACGGTTTTCAGCGCTTCGGTTTCTTCAAAGTTGAAGTAAGCGAAGCTATCATACTGCCGCTCTCCGAAGGCTTTGAGCAAATAGGTTTTTCCGCATTGACGAACCCCTTTCAGAATCAGCGGTTTGCGGTTCGGCTTTTCTTTCCATTTTATCAAATCTGCAAGCAATGCCCGTTCCATGCGCCATCAACCCCTTTTATCTATCTGTTTTGCGGTTATCTTCTGCATTTTCCATATTTATTATACAGCAAATACAGCCGACTGTCAAGAGGTTTACAAAAGAAATATAATCTTTATCCCATTGGAACGGTAACACATCATCTTGCATCCCTGTCTGCCGACCGCTGACGGAGACGCGCATAGTACGCATCCAACGCCAACAGAATAACACGCTCTATTTCTGCCGGTGATGTCCCGCGTGAAAAATATTTCTCCAACCGCTCTGCCGGAATCTTGATTTTCTCTTTCTGGTTGGCTTTCTCCTCTGTCATGATGGCGAAAATTGCGTCCATGTCCAGTTTTCCTTCCTGACTGAGTTTCTTCATCCGACAAGCCTGCGACAGAGACGGTGTACAATCCTCGCTGTCGATGGTTTCTACCAAGTCCCGTTGTTCGTCCTCCGTGAGGTAGGAGATTTCCACGGCAGGTCGGAAAGCCATCCGACCGTTGTCTACCAGTTCCAAAAGTTCCGGGACGAGTTCGGTCAGGCGGATATAGCGGTGTACCTGTCTCGCACTATCGTCACCGTTTTCCGCTATAACATCTACCGATAAATACTTCTCGCCCACTGGTCGAGAAGTTAAATCTAACCTTTCTCCTTGTCGTTTGATAGCATCCATTTTCATTTTATAAGCAAACGCTTTTTCGCTTGGCAGAATGTGTTCCCGTTGCAAATTGCTGTCCACCATAGCGATCACCGCTTCTTCCCTGTTCATCTCCCGCACAATCGCCGGTATAAACTCAATGCCAAGCGCTTTGCAGGCATACTTCCGTCTATGACCGGAAATCAGTTCATAACGCCCATTTTCACAACGTCTTGCAACCACCGGTGTCAGAACGCCGTACAGGGATATGCTGTCTTTCAGTTTCTCCATTTCTTCATCATCTTTTACCTTGAACGGATGTTCCGGGAAGTCGTCGATTTGGGCAATCGGGAGCCTCCTCATCACACCTCGCTCCACTCCGCTCGATACCTTCTCCTGACCGTTTTCCACCATCAAAATTGCATTTTCCATTCTTCCCTCCTCCAAACGAAAAAGCGGGAGGTTTGCCAACCTCCCGCTTTTCGGGTATGTATGAATGGAAGCTGCAATTACGCCTCAACCATCCCAAAGTGTCTCAGCGCACCCATGATTGCCTTTCCTTTCTCGATTGGGCAATTCGGCTGCACATAAGTCTCCGACTTTGATTGATTGTAGTTTTCCCGCTTGATCATACCGCATTTTTGTTTTATCTGCGCGATATGCAAGCTACTGACCTTCAAATTATGGTGCTTTTGAACATAATCTTTGATCTTTTGATAAGTCGCTTTCTTTTCCGCATTTGTCTCATCCAGCTCGTCCATCCGCAAATCGATCTCGACATGTTGACTGGCAAACAGTTTGGACAATACGCATACCGATTCCACGTGTCCGGTTCTGGGAAAGAGGTCGACGGGGGTGACCTCGCTCAGGGTATAGCCGTGCGACAGAAACCCGGCGCAGTCGCGGGCAAGCGTATCTGGGTTGCAGGAGATGTACACCACGCGGGAGACGTGCTGCGCGTCCAGTGCGGCAATCAGCTCCCCGGTCGTTCCCTTG
>OIGD01000441.1_pt1 | contig 49630 bp, 60 predicted proteins | sample 1582211 | NCBI WGS metagenome assembly OIGD01 (sample SAMN04414078, study PRJEB24778) | human gut metagenome | material: faecal | host: Homo sapiens
AACGCTACGGCGTGCTGCGGCGTGAGCCAAAGCCAAAGGAAAGAACCGGCAGGGGGCTGCCGGTTCTTTTGTGTTGGGAGGAAGGGGAGGACGGAAGGGACGGAAGAGGGGGCAGCGGCGATTTCAGCTTTACAAAAGGCAAAAAATGTGGTATGGAGCGTATAAAGATTATGTTTCAGGGCGAAAGGAGATGCTTATGACAAATCCGTATTTCGTAGATATTACCACGGAAAAGTCCCCGTTTGAATGTTATCAGAAAATAAAAACGGCAGCAGAAAACGACAGTTCGGCAATTACTCCAGAACTATGCCTTGACATTCTGCAAAGCACGAATTATCCGCCGGTTATAAGTGCAATGGTGAAAAGGGCGGCTTTTGCCATTGAGGGCGATACCCGGCGGTATTTGAATTTTCGCCGGGTTTTGCTCGGAGCAGTGGCACAGCGCGAAAGCAGCGAGGAAACACGCCGGGTTGTGTGCGCCATGACGGAACGGTATCATGACAAGGCTGCCTATGAACGGGCGGTGCATTCGGAAGCGGGAAAATTTCTGCTTCAGGGGTATCGCTGTCAGTATGGCCTGAATTTACAGGGAAGTGCCGCGCAGATGAATTTGCGGTATCATGATTTTTCGGGGTATGACAAGCTGGTTTTTGACGGTAATGTCCGGCAGATAGATTTGGGGCATGCGCGCAATCTGCCCAAACGGCTGGATTTGTCTTCAGCGGAAAAAGCCGAAGCAATATCTTTGAATTGTGCGGATTTGTCGGGCGTTGAGAAACTGGAACTTCCCCGGGGCATAAAAAAGGCGGATTTTTCCAGAGTGCGGAATATGCCAGATGCAGCGTTTGATTTGCAGAAATATGAACGGCTGCGGGAAGCGGGGTTTGCCGCTTTGGATTTTGCGGGAAAGCCGTTGCTGAAACTTCCGGGACAGATAGAGAAAGTTGATTTGCGGGGAGCCAAAAATCTTTCACGGCGAACAGATTTGCGTGCCTGTTCCCGTTTGAAAGAGGTCAATGCGGAAGGGATTGCTGGAGAGGTAGAGTTTTTGCTTCCCGATGAAAGTCAGGCTCAGGTCAGACGGCGCGGAAGGAATGTGCGCCGGGTTATGCAGCCGCTCCCGTCCTGGGCGGCATATTATCGCGGTCGGGCGGCATAGAGGTTTGGGCGCAATCGGATAGCATAGAGGCTTGGGCGCAATCGGGCGGCATAGAGGCTTGGGCGCAATCGGGCGGCATAGAGGCTTGGGCGCAATCGGGCAGCATAGAGGCTTGGGCGCAATCGGGCAGCATAGAGGCTTGGGCGCGGCCGGGCGGCATAGAGGCTTGGGCGCAATCGGGCAGCATAGAGGTCTAGGCACGATTGACACATGGAGGCTGATAAATGACGTGCAGGCGGCAGGAGAGGAAGCCGGCCAGAGGAGGAATTTTCGGGTCGAAGAGGTTTTTCTTTGACAGCGGGCGGAATTTCGGGTATACTTATCTTATGATTAGCCGGAAAGGGGAGTGCCGATGGCTTTTGTTGACATTATAAAACCGAAAAGTCCGATGGGAGTGGAAAATCGGCTGAGGCCGTATAAACGCGGCGAAGCGGAAATTACGTCCGACGTTTGTTATGAAGTGTTGCAGGCGACGAATTTCGGGCGCAGCCTCCGCGATATGTTGGATTGTATGGCAAAACTTTCAGATGAGGTTTTGTCCGGCGAGAAATTTAAGACGATACTGATTGCGGTTATGGCCGGCCGGGAACAGCCGGACAATGTGGTTGAACGGGTGCGGAAGCTGGCAGAGCGCGGCGGATATGCCGATGCGGTTCCCTCGGAACCGGTGCTGATACCAACAGGATACGGGGAGGAGGCTCTGCAGTCCCATTTTGAGCGCAGAATGGTTTTGCATTTGGATGACGGTGCCGTCAATGCGGCTGATTTTTCCGGCTATGCCAAGCTGGTACTGCCGGAGACGACTGACGGGACTTTTGCTTTTATGTCCTGCCGGAATTTTCCTAAAGATATTGATGCAACGGCCGTTTCCAAAAAAGTTGATTTTCACGATTGCGCAGTGGATACCTTATGCGGTTTTAAAACGGCAAAAGCGACGGCGGTTTGTTTTTCCGGTAAAGAGGGCACAGCGGACGGCGATTATACGAAATGCGCCGACGTGAGCTTTTATCATGTGGATTTTCGTCCTTGTATGGCGCCGAAGTTTGGCGAAGGCAGCAATGTTAGTATAACCGAATGCCATCTGCACCCGCAGACGGATGTCACCAGGGCGGGCAAAATGGAAATACTGGGAGTTGACGGAAAAGATCTGGCCGGGCTCGTTTTTGGCGACGGGGCAGAAGTCTGCCTGTCGCCCGGAGTGGACGGCGACAGACTTCCGCGGCTGGATTTCAGCAGCCTGAAGGCGCTTCAACTGTATTGCTGGGATATGCAGGATTATCGGTCCCTGCCGCTTAAGGGCGGCGCAACGGCGGATTTTGCCAATTTGAGCAATGTTCCGGCGGATTTTGACAGCAGCCGGCTTGATGAAGTTGCACTGGACAGGGTAAAATTCACGGAGCTTCCGTCCCTGCGGTTTAAAAACGGGGCGAAAGCGAAAATCTGCTGTACGGAACTGGCGGGAACGACGGATTTGACTCCCTGTTCGGAAGTGCGGTTGGAAGTCAGTTCTCCGGGCGATTTGCATTGTTTTGAATATGGCAGGGTTGAAGAACTGGTTTTATGGAATGCGGCGAATTTTGGCACGAAGGAAAATTTTGCCGGTTGCAAACGGGTTGAATTTAAGCACTGCAACGTGAAGAATGACTGTTATGGGCGTTTTGACGAAGATGCGTCGGTTTGCTTTTACGGTGGTGAGCTGAAGGGGATTTTTGATTGCGGCAAGTGTGCGGAGGTTTACGTTAGCAACGGCGACGCGATGAAAATCAAAACAGCGCCGGGCGTAAAAATCCGCGGGCATTTTTTTGACCAAACGTTTTATGGAACGGAGATGTTTAAACGCTTTGACGAAGTTTCTGTCGAGGATTCGAAATTTGACGACTTTTGGGAAGAACTGGCTTTCAAAGACGGGGCGGATGTTACGATGCGTAATGTTACTTTGCCGGAAAAAGTCGATATGTCGGGTTGTGTTGCGGCGCAGTGCAACGACTGTATCTGGAAATATGTGCGACAGGTGCAGTTTCCTGATGAGCCGACGTATTTGCGGTATAAGGACGAATTGCCGGCGGAAGCGCATGCAGTGTGGGGGAAAGTTCCGGCGGCGGCGCTGCTGCGGAATAAAGCCCGGGGATAAAGAGCAGAGAGCGGTCTGTTGCGGCGGAGCGGCCGGAGATAAAGGACGAACCGCGACGAACGGTATGGCTGCGAGCGGTGGAGATAAGGTTGGGCAGGCAGGTCGGGAAGTATTGAGACAGAACGGCCGGAGATAAGAAACGCGCCGCGGCGGAACGGTATGGCTGCGGGCGGCGGTGTTTAGGTTGTGGCGGGACAGGAGCGGCGATTTATTCTTCGCTCTGTTTTTTCAATTTCTTGATAATCATATTACGTTTCAGGCGGCTGATGCGGTCAATGTACAAAATACCGTCCAGATGGTCGGTTTCGTGTTGCAGAATAACTGCAAGATAGTCTTCCGCATCCAGCGTCTGTTCTTTGCCGTCGTAGTCCAGATAGCGTACGGTTACGGCGCGGTGGCGCTCGACTTCGGCGCATTGTCCGGGAACGGAGAGGCAGCCTTCGTTAAACCAAATCGTATCTTCGGATTTACGGATAATTTCCGGATTGACGAGAAAACGCGGGTTGGGTCCGGGAGTACCGTCTTCGGATACTTTGTCGTCAATGACGATGATGCGTTTGGTTACGCCGACCTGCGGCGCGGCGAGGCCGACGCCTTTGTCTGCGTACATCGTTTCCAGCATATCGTCAAGAAAGCGGCGGATTTCGTCGGTAACTTCGGCGACCGGTTCGCATTTCTGGCTTAAGACCTTGTCCGGGTAGGTATAAAGCTTTAATATGGCCATCGTGTTATCCTTTTGTTGTCAGAGGCGTTTGCCGCGAGGGCGCCTTTATATTCGGGTGTCTGCAGCGGGGGCAGGGTGTTTTTGCCGGAGTGAGACTACACTGCTGCGAGTGCCAGCGCGGCGGCGCTTCTGTTTTTTTTATATCCTTACGTCTTTGGCAATCTGGTCCAAGAGCGCATTAATCATTTTGGGTTCGTTTTTCATAAAGAACGCGTAGGCAAGGTCGACGTATTCCTGAATGATGATTTTGGCATCCACGTCGGTCGTGTAGGCGAGTTCATACATCGCGCACAGCAGCAGAGCCTGCATGGTGGCGTTCATATGGTCGTAGGCCGAACCGTCTTTCAGGTGCAGGCGCAGCGATTTTTCGAGGCTTTCCTTATTGGCATGGACACCGCGGACGATTTTTTCAAAATAAGGCTTATCCATTTCTTCCAGTTCAACCAGATGTTCGCCGGACAAGCCGTCTTCTTCGATGGCGTAGCGGCCGATTTCTCCTTTGAGGAAATCTTCCACCACTTCGTCAACACTCAAGCCGGAAAAGGCGGCCATGTAAGCGGCCTGTACGGCAGCCAGGCGGGCGCCGGATTTTTTTCTTATTTTTTCGGAAACGAATTTAGCCATTTCGTGTGTTACCTCGCATACGTTTATGTGGTTATGAATTAATCTTGCTTACAAATTCTTCAAAATCTCTGACTTCCTTAAAGTCTTTGTAGACGGAAGCAAAACGGATATAGGCAACCTTGTTGATTTTTATCAGCCTGTCCATAACTTTTTCGCCGATGCTTTTGGAGGAGATTTCGGCAATGCCGGAATTTTCCAGTTCGCGGCGGATTTCTTCTACCAAGCGCTCAATCTCAAAACTTGAGATGCCGCACTTGCTGACGGCGAGGCTGATGGAACGCAGCAGCTTTTCGCGGTCGAAGGGAACACGTTCGCCGTTCTTTTTAACGACGGTCAGGTCTTGCAGCTGCACGCGTTCATAGGTTGTAAAACGGCCGCCGCAGTCCGGGCATTCGCGCCTTCTGCGAATGGCGGTTTCGTCTATCGTGTCGCGGGAATCCTTGACCTGCGTATTGGTGCTGCCGCAAAACGGGCATTTCATCGGTTATGGCTCCTATCAGATTGCTTAAGAATGTTATATACGCCGATTTGGCAGAAAAATCAAGATATTTTTTACACGGCGGCGGGCAAGGTATACGGCAAAGGTTTTTTGAAGGGGCTGAGGAAAATGGCGAAGGAATGCAGAGGGGCGCATAGGTGACGGAAGGGGCATAGGGGGCGGAGGGCGATTTTTTTCCCGAAATGCGGCGGAATGTAACGGCAAATTAACTTTTACGGATAAAAATAAAGCCGTTATAAGGCAGATTTTCAGGTTGACGGAAAGGCGGGAAAATGCAGTTAAATACGGTTGAAATTGCAAAGATACTGGGGTATGGCGGAGAGATTGCGGCGGCGGAAATTACGGAAGTTTCTACCGACAGCCGGAAAGTCGGTGTGGGGACGTTGTTTGTTGCTTTGAAAGGCGAGCGGTTTGACGGGCACGATTTTATCCGCGAAGTGCTGGACAAAGGGGCGTCGGCGGCGGTAGCGGAATATGTGCCGGCAGGAACCGACCCGGCACGGGTGATTGTGGTGGAGGATACGCTTAAAGCGTTCGGAAAACTCGGGCAGTATAACCGGCGGCAGTTTAAAGGCACGCTGATTGCGCTGACCGGCAGTTCAGGTAAAACGACTGTCAAGGAAGAATTAAAGACGGTATTGAGCCGGTTTGCGCCGACATATGCGACCAATGGCAACTTCAACAACCATATCGGCGTGCCGCGGTCGCTGCTGGATTTGGATATGGGAGCCCGCTATGCGGTGATTGAAATGGGAATGTCGGCGCGCGGGGAAATTGAATATCTGACGCAGCTGGCTGAGCCGGATATTGCGATTGTAACGAATGTTTATCCGATGCATATCGAATTTTTGGGAAGCCTGGAGAATATTGCGCGGGCAAAGGCGGAAATTTTCAGCGGGCTGAGGAAAGGGGCGTCTGAAGGAAAGCAGGGAATTGCAATTTTTAACGAAGATGCAGCGTATGCGGATATTCTGCGGGCCGAGGCGGAAAAATATGCTGCGACGGTTTGTGCCTACGGCAGGAATAACCATCCCGACGTGCCGCTGGCTTTGGAAGACGAGGCGGAGCATTGCCGTTACAATGCGTGGTGCGTGTTGAAAACGGCGGAAATTCTCGATTTGGATCTAACGGCGGCCGCTGAGGCAATTAACGGCTTTTCGGCGCCGGAAGGACGCGGCAAAAAGCACAGGCTGAATATCGGCGGACGGCGGGTTGTGTTGATTGACGACAGTTACTCCGGGCAGCCGGAAGCGATGAAACTGGCTGTTCGGTCGCTGGCTAAACTTCCGGTTCAGGGACGGCGGATTGCCGTTTTGGGGAAAATGGCGGAACTCGGAGATTTTTCCCGACTGGCGCATATTGAAGTCGGGCAGGAACTGGCTGCGGCGGGGATTGACGCGGTGGTCGGTGTATGCGCAGAGACCAGGGACATGCTGGCGCAGCTGCCGGAGCGGACGGAACGGCATTACTTTGACACTGCGGACGGCGTGGCGGCGTTTTTGACCGGAAACCTGCTGCAAGACGGCGATGCGGTTTTGGTCAAAGGGGCGCACTATTCCTCGCAGGTGTTTAAAGTGGCAGAAGCGCTGAAACAATACGAAGAAAAGTAGGAGCCGGAGTTGCGGACAGGATCTGCCACGGCAAAGCGCGGCGATATGTACGGCAACGGCCTCTCTGGACGAAAACGGACAGCGAGGCGGGGCGGCAGGCGAACTGTGCTGCACGAGAGAACCGGATTGCGGGTGGCAATTCAGCTGGCAAACTGTACTGCACAGGAGAACTGGATTGCCGGTGGCAATTCAGCAGGCAAGCTATTGTTATACGGGAAGACTTGGTTGCTTCTGAGCGATTCAGCGAATGTAGTTTTTGACAAAGCGCGGATTTTTACCGAGGTTGGAAATCAGCTCATAGGCAATGGTTCCGGCGTCGCGGGCGATGTCATCGACGGTGTAGTCGTCGTTAATCAGCCAGCCGAAATCTCCGGGAGAAACAGCCTCCGGCGCCAGTGCGCTGATGTCGCAGATAATGTTATCCATGGACACGCGGCCGAGAATCGGGCAGAAACAGGGCTTGCCATCGGCATAGAAAATAACTTTGCCGCGGCTGGAAAGCGACCGGGGCAGGCCGTCGCCATAGCCGACGGATACAATCGCAATCCGCATATCGCAGGGCGCGCGAAAAGTGGCGGAATAGCCGACAAATTCGCCTTTGGGAAGCGGCTTGACCTGCAGGACGGGGGCTTTCAACTCCAGAATGTTCTGCATTTGGTTTTCGCGGTAGGGCGCAGTGTTTATCCCATACATGGCGGCGCCGAGGCGTGTCATGTCAAAATGAAAATCATCGCCGAGGAATACGCCGTCGGAAGCGGACAGCGTGGCGGGCGTTGCAGGGAAAAAGCGGGCTTTGATAGCGCGGAAAGCGGCGAGCTGGCGCGCGTTCATAAAATGCGCCTGTTCGTCGGCACAGGACAGATGCGAGAGAACGCCGGCAAAGTCTTCCCGTTCGGTTTCGGCCAGCCGTTCAAGTTCGGCAACGGTAAAGCCGAGGCGGTTAAGCCCGGTTTCTACCTGAATCAGCGGACGGATGCCATCGATGCGGTTTTGCTGCCAGAAGGCGTACATTTGCGGCGAACAGATGACCGGCGTCAGGCGGGCAGTGCGAAAATAAGGGAGAGAATCGGCGCCGATGCCTTGTAAAACATATATTTCCGCATCGGGTACGAGAGGGCGGATTTTTTCGCCTTCCGAACCATGGGCAACAAAAAAGCGGCGGCAGCCGGCGGCGTATAACGCAGCGGCAACTTCGGCGGCGCCCAGGCCGTAAGCGTCGTCTTTGACTACGGCGGCGGGAATTGCCGGAGCGGACAATTTTTCCAGAAGCCGGTAATTGGCGGCGAGTTTTTTTAGGTTGATATTAAATACAGGCGTGGTATACAGAGCCATGGCGATTGTCCTTGTTGCAGTCGGTCGGTTATCAGAAACATAATATCGGCGGGGCGGAAGATATGCCGCTGCCGGAAAGGTTTTATGTGATGCAGTTTATTGATACGCATATCCATTTGCAAGATTTTAAGGCGGATTGTGCACCGCGGGTTTGGCATAATCCGGAGGCAAAAGGGCTGGTGCTGGTGTCGGCGGGCCGCGAAGATTTTGCCAAAATCGCGGCGCTGCTGCGGCAGTATCCCGGCAAGGCGTCCGGCGCGTTCGGCATCCATCCGTGGCATTATCGGGAAAAGGCGCCGCTGGACGAACTCGAAACCTGTTTGCGGGAATTTCCGCAGGCGCTTGTCGGAGAAATCGGCGTGGACGAGCTGAAAGAGCCGGTCAGCCCCGGACAGCACGATTTGTTCGCAGCACAGCTTGAGATTGCGACAGCATACCGGAGGCCGGTCATCGTGCATGCGGCGAAGGCTTTTGCGGCGCTGACGGAACATGAAACGGCGCTGAAAAAAGTAAAGTTTTCGCACCATGGCTTTGTCAAAAACCGCGAATTGCTGAAGTTCATCAATAAATGCGGCGGCTATATCGGTTTGGGCGCGCTGTTTCTCAAACAGGAAAAAGCGGCGGAGATGTGGGCGATGATGCCGCAAGACCGGATATTGTTTGAGACCGACGCTCCGTACCGGGTTGATGAAACAAAGTATAACGAGGCAGTGCAGGAAAATCTGCGGCGGCTGGTGGAAATCGCCGGAGAAGAGCCGGAAGCACTGGAGGAACGGCTTATTAAAAACGCTGAGGATTTTTTGCGGACAGATAATTTGCAGACAGATAAATAGCAGTCAGGTAAATAGCAGACAGGTAAATAGCGTAACGGTTCGGCAATGCAACGATACAGGTGCGGACGCGGGAATCGGGTGAGGAAAAGAAGAGGAAAGGCAGACGATGAAAACACAATTGGAAGAACGGTTGCAGCGGACGATTGCGCTGCTGGGAAAAGAAAAAGCAGAGCGCGTTTTCGGCGCATCGGTTATGGTCATCGGCTGCGGAGCGGTCGGCGGTTATGCGCTGGAGATGGTGGCTCGGCTCGGGTTCGGGAAAATCAGGGCGGTCGATTTTGACCGGTTTGAGGCAAGCAATATCAATCGGCAGATTCTGGCGACGATTTCTACTATCGGGTGCAAAAAGTGCGAGGCGGCGTGCGAGCGGGTACGGGAGATTAATCCCGATGCGGAGGTTCGGGGGCTGGATATACGGATTACGGCAGACAATCTCGATTTTATCCGGAATGAAAATCCGGACGTTGTGATTGATGCGATTGACGATGTGCAGGCGAAATGCTCCCTGGCAGCTTTTTTGGCGCGAAACGGCATCTGCTTTGTGTCGGCAATGGGAGCTGCGCTTAAGACAAAGCCTGAGATGCTGCGGGCAGCGACGCTTGACAAGACGGAAGGCTGCGCGCTGGCAAAGAAAATGCGCGATAACCTGCGGCGGGAAGGCGTTGATTTGAGAAAGGTGCGCTGCGTTTATTCGCCCGAGGCGGTCAAAATCTGCAAAGATGCGGCGGGGAACAACGTGCTCGGTTCGCTGCCAATGGTTCCGGCTGCGATGGGGGCGATGCTGGCGGCGGAAGCGCTGGCATTGGTAACGGAATAGTGCCGGCGGTAGCGGAAGTAATGCAGCAGCGAAGGAAATGTCGGCGTTGATGACAGAGTAATGCCGGCGGTAGTGGAAATAATGCCGGTGGCGATGTGGCGATACCGGCGGCGGAAACGGAAAGTTTAGTATCTCACTCAACGGAGCAGAAAAGGGACGGCCGCTTATTCCCATCCGTTCAGGACGCGTTCGCGTGTGCGCTTTTGCACGGCAGCGTCAAAGTACTGGTTGTTGCGCAGAATGTCATAGGCGTTGTTGCCGTCACTGTCGCGAATCTGCGGGTCGGCGCCGCGGCTTAGCAGCAGTTTGACAAATTTGGACGGATAGTTGTTTTTTAAGGCGAACAGCAGCGGCGTGTCGCCGTGTTCGTTCTTTATGTTCAGGTTGTTCTGCGCCATAATAATGTTTTCAATCACCATATCCGAACCGCCTTTGTTTAGGACATACCACAGCGGGATGTCGCCGGCGGCGTTGGTTATTTCGGTGTCGGCGCCGCCGCGCAGCAATGTGCGAATCAGCACTTCGTCGCCGTCGGTACGGAGCAGATACCATAGCGGGGTTTCGCCGCGGCGGTCCTTATGGTTGACATCGGCGCCGTATTCTATCAGCAATTTAACCGTTTCCGACGGGAGGTTTTGGCGCACGGCCGTCCACAGCGGCGTTTCACCGAGGTTACTGGCTGCATTGACGTCGGCGCCGGAAGCAAGAAGCATACGGACATAGTTTATGTCGGCGCGGTTGGCCAAGGCATACATCAGCGCGGTGTTGCCGGCGTCATCGGTGCGGTTGATATCGGTTCCGCTTGCCAGCAGGAGCTTTGCCTTTTCGATTTGCAGAGCAGGCGTATCGGTTTCGCCGGCCTGGGAAGAAATAAACATAAGGGCATTTTTGCCGTCCATACAGGAGGCGTTGACGTCGGCTTTGCCGTTAATCAGTTTTTCGAGAACACTGCGGGATTTATTGTACAGGGCGGCATTGAGGAATGTCGTGCAGCCGTTTTCATCCAATACGTCGATGTCGGCAAGGTTGGCAATGGCATCGGCGACGGCTGCGTCGGGATTGTCTTCAAACAGGCTTTCTTTCAGCGCGATGTTGAAACGGTGGTGGTTTTCGGCGATGAATTTAAATTCGGCGGACAGGTGTTCGGACGGGGTGGCGAAACGGTTGATTTCAAAACCGAGGGTTTCGAGATATTTGCGCTTGTTGTAGTAGTCGAGGACGCTTAAACCGTTTTTGTCTTTGGCTTTAAAGTCGGCGCCGCGTTTTATAAGGTACTGCATAACGTCATCCCGCCCGCGGACGGCAGCAGCCATCAGGGCGGTGTGCCCTTCAGAATCGGCGGCGTTGACATCAGCTTCGTTGTCGAGCAGCGACTGCAAAACCATAATGCTTCCGTTTTCGTAAGAGGCAAGTGTCAGGGCATCAAACCCGAAATTGTTTTTAACATTGACCTTGAGGCCGTATTCAAGCAGCGTGTCGATAACGCGGGAGCTTTTGTTGAATGTTGCCGCAAGCATCAGCGCCGTGTTGCCTTCATGATCTTTTTCGACAAGATTGGCCCCGTTATTGATGAGCATTTCGATAATTTCGGCGGACGGGTTGTTGATGGCGGCGATAAACAGCGCTTCATAACGCGGGGTGCAGTGCGTCTGCATGTCGGCGCCGTATTCCATCAGCAGGCGCAGGGCATCGAGGTTGGACGAGTTGGCAACAACATACAAAAGCATGGTTTTGCCGTTGTCCAGACACATATTGAGGTCGGCGGTCTGTGCTATCCAGGCTTCCATTTCTTCCGTTGTAAAGTCCATGCCTTTACGAACTTTCGTCAAAAGGTCGACTCCGGAAACGGGTGCGGCGGGACTTGAGGTGTCTGGCGCCGAGCCGGGCTTGGGGTTGGAAGGGCTTTTAGCGGCAGAATCCGTGCTTGGTTTTGGGGTGGAAGAGGGAGAGCTTTTAGCGGCAGAAGCCGTACTTGGTTTTGAGGTGGAAGAGGAAGAACTTTTCGAGACGGGCGCTGTGTCGGGTTTGGAGTTGGCAGAGGCAGCGTTTTGGGAGGCAGGTGCCGGGGAGGCGGAGCCGTTTATATCAGTCGAGGGGGCTGAATATTCTTCGAAATCCAAGCCCATATCCAATGCCAAATCGTCATCCATGGCGAGGGCGGGTGCCGCTCCGGCGGCGAAACCGGCAAGCATACCCAGCACGAGGCAGGAACAGGGCAATAAACGGTAATTGTGCGACATAATAACCTCCAAACCGAAAAATTTAATTTATTATAACCGGTTTTTGCTTCAAGTTCAAGCGATGCTGCGGCAAAATCCACATTATATTTGCCGAAATATTTACTGAAATATTTACTGAAATATTTACCGAAATATTTATTGATGTTTGCAGGAAACGGGTTTGCAGCAAAGTATGGACGTGAGAGGGCGGTGGGCATGGCCGGCGGAGGAGAGAGGGCGTGCGTGATTAACGGCGGCAGACCGGCGGAGGAGAGAGGGCGTGTGTGATTAACGGGTGGCAGACCGGCGGAGGAGGGGGAATTGGGGAGCGGGGCGGCATTGCTGCGTCATATTCTGACCCGGTAGTGGCGGGCGTTATTCAGGGGCGACGGGATTTCCTCAAGATAGGAAGGGATATTTTCACGTTTAATCAGCCGGTAGTACAGCTTGTCCCGGTTAGCGGGCGAGAGGTCGTAATAGCGGTCGTAGCCGTCGAAGAGCAAAATCTGGGCTATCTGGTGTTTCAGGAGCAGGGGAACAATCGTCCGGTCGTCGGTTCCCTGCAGAAGGTTGTGGGTATCAACCAGTCCGGCGCGGTTGCGGTGGTAGGGCGTACCGACGGTATTGACGCCGCAGAGCCAGACGTATCTGGGGCTCAGAAAGTTGTCGGTAACGAGCGTGCCGCCGGCGTTTCTGACGTTTTGGCAGAGGGCGGGCGAAAATACGGGCGCTTTTTTCTTGTTCAGGGCATTGATGTTAAACGGCAGGAAAACGAATTGCTGAAAAATCAGAATTCCCAGCCCGAGCGCCCAGACAGATGCGGGAAACTCAAGGCTCTGCCGCCGGGCGTAAGCGCTTTTTTTGTAGGTTAAATCAATCAGGCAGAGCCAGGGCAGAATGTTGTAGAGGCTTTGGTAGTTGGCGAAACGCAGGGCGGCAAAGCTTAAGGCGAACAGGGGCAGGCCGAGGCAGAGATTCAGCAGCATCATGCGGCGGTAAGATTTGCAGCGCAGCAATAGGAAACTTAAAATGAGCGATGCGGCGCCGAAAGGATAAACGGCAAGAACCGTGTCCCAATCCTGACGCCAGACGGGGCGCATTTCAGAAATGCGGCTGCTCCAGACACGGCTGATTTCACCGTCGAGAGGAAAACGGCAGATGTCGGCGCCAAAACAGACAAGCAGCAGCAGCGCGGTTCCGAGCGCGGCGCATATCAGGCTCCATATTTTCAGGGGGCGGGTGTGCAGACGGCTGCGTTCTATACCGTACAGGGCGACGAACACAAACCAGGAAAACGCCGCGTAGAGTATGGAAATGCGCCCGTTATCGGGATAAAGCCAGCCTTCGTACGGCGGATTGAGCAGCCAAAAGCAGGTCAGGGCAACAGCGAAGTATTTGGCGGTTTTGACGGCCGGAACCGGAGAAACGTTTTTGAAAACATACAGCCAGAGGAAAAACGACAGAAAGAGGAGATAAAGGATGACGCCTTCAATCGCGGCAAATGTTGCCAGTGCCAGAGAAAAACCAAGCAGGCGCAGATAGCGGTTGTGGCGTTTTTTGAGCCAGCAGAGGTTCAGCGAAACGGCGTATATGCCGAGCAGTGCCATCAGCGCGTGGTGGTCGGGACGCCCGATGAAAAAGTAATTTTGCATAACCGGGTCGGAAAGAAAAATAAAACAGCCGAACAGTGTCAGGTAGACATTGAATTGCCGGCGCAGGCCGTATGCCAGGGCTATGGCAGACAGGACGCAGAGCCAGGGGGCAAGGAACGCCCCGCCGAGGAAAACGGTGTCGCGCAGGTTGTCGAGATGCAAAAACGGAATGGCATTTACAGCCCAGAGAATGTCCATCGGCCGGGTCCAATGCAGAATTTCTCCGAACGGATAGTTGCTTTCGGCGAGCGGCTGCTCCCAGAAAGACGGGGCGGCAAGCCAATGCCAGACGCGCAGGGCGCGCATATAGCCGTCCGAATCGTTATAGGTGTAGTTCCAGTACGAAGCGTCGGCGCCGATAAGCGCGGCAACGGCTCCGGCGGCGATTATCAGGTACAGCCAGTCTTTGATAAATCGGGTCAGCTTTTTGACGGCGCGCCGGTAGCGCAGGTCGGCGGTTTCGGCTGGGGTGCGGGATAAGGCCATGGCAAAGACTCCTGACAGTTGGCGGCGGCAGCGCGGCAAAGCCTGCTCGCCTTTACGATACGGGGCGGCACAGGGCGTCCGGGTATAAAGAATGCCGCTGTACCGGTATTATATGAAGGATTTTAATACGGGAAAAGTAAAAGCGGACTTAAATTTTGGGCGCCGCATATAAATTATGGGGCATTAGCGGGGACTTGTCGGGTGCGGGGCATAGCGGGTATAATTCAGGTATGGCGAAGGCATAATTTAGGCTTGCACCGGCGTAAAAAATATGGTATAATGTATCCTATACCGATAAACGCACGACGGAGGGAAACATGGCAACGCTGAGTATCAAAGAAAGCCGCGAATTTGTTATCTTTCAGGCTTTTTCGCAAAATGACAGTTATAATGCGGCGCTGGACGCGTTGGAAAAATATGACCGGGAAAACCCCGACCGCAGGATTTTTGCGTCGGCGGAAGAGAAAAAAGCCATGCGCGACAGCTACCTGATGTTTAAGGAAGCGGAGCGGATTATCAGCCGCGGCGGATCGGCTCCCGATTATGACAATCCGCAGATTATGGAGCGTTTGAATACGATTTTGCGCCAGCAGCTGCCGGCAGTTTCGCGTGAGGTTATGAAAAGCGCAACGGCGAGTACGGCAATCAATAAGGCCAATGTCGGGCGGATGATGGCGCTGCACGCGCGCAACGTCAAGGCGTTGGGCAAGAAGATGCTGCAACAGGGCAAGGAAACGGTGCACGAGCAAGCCCGGGTCGGCAAAAGCGGCATTACCGGACACAGCCCGTACGAAAAGGTTATTTCCACTGAGCCGACGTATAAGCGCAATGAGGACGTTGTGGTGGAGCGTCTGCTTAAAGAACGGCAGGAAAAGCAGAGAGCTTGAGGCGGCGATAGATGAGGTGCGGTCGGTGTTGTGGCCGGCGGTGCGGATGACAGGCGCAGGCGGCAATAAATGAGGAGTGGTTGCTGTAGTGGCCGGCGGTGTGGATGACGGGTACAAGCTGCGATAGATGAGATGCGGCTGGTGTTGTGGCCGGTGGTGCGGATGACGGGCATGAAGCGTGGCATATGAAGAGCAGCGTGCAAATGCTTTCCGGCAACAAAAAAGACCGGATAAAATCCAGTCTTTTCAAAGTGGTAGGGGTGATGAGACTTGAACTCATACTTCCAGAGGAAACAAGATTTTGAGTCTAGCTTTATGTATAGTTAACATTTTGAAATAATATTATTTTTCGTCTTCTATTCTGACTTTTTTATTTTCATTCTGACTTTTGTCTTCGGATGCCTTTCTTTCCGAATATGCTTTCCAAGCTAATTGCGGGGTGTCTGCTTTATATACCTGATTGTAAATTTCTTCGTTTGTATGGCCGGTAATTGAGATGATTGCATTTGTGTTTACTCCGGCTTCGGCATAGGCTGTTGCGGCTGTATGACGCATTTGTTTAAATACTATTTTTATACCTATTTGTTTGCTAAATTCGTTGAAATGGCGAGCCAGTCTATCCTTAGTAAAATACCCCTGTTTATCAGCAATAATATAATTTTCCTTGCTTAATACCTCGTCTAATAGATGTGTGGGAATAGGCAGGAATACTCTTTTTTTTGTTTTGTGCTGTATAATATCAAAAAAATATTTATCGTTTATCTTTACAATATTATCTTTTTTTAAGTTTCGAATATCGCTGACGCGTTGAGCCAGCCAGTAATTTAACTCGAGGGCAAGGGCGAGGTAAGAACGGTTATTTTCTCTAGCCAGACGGATATATGAGAAAAGGTCTTCCGTGCTTATTATTTGTTTTTTAGGTTTTGGATGCTTTACGCGCAAGTTGGCAAAAGGGTTTGGTTTTGTGTATACTCCCTTGCGTAATCCAAAGTTATAAATCATTTTTAAAAAGGTCATGCAAGCCAAAGCTTTATGCTGGCTTTCTTTCTCTAGAATGTTTTCATACAGATTATAAGCTGTATCTGAAGAGAAATTGTCTAAAGGGATTTCCTTAAATTTTGAGCCGCTTTTTCCTTGAGCTGAACATAAAAAGTCGTATTGATATCTGTAATAGTCTTGAGTGCTTTTTTCCAGTTCGTTATAAAATCGGCTTGAAATATATAAGTTCCATATATTTTCTAAATTTTTGCCGCCGGTATTTTTTGCTGTACTGTTTCCGTTTTTTAGTATTTCATATAATTTTAAGGCTTTTTGGCATGCCGGTATATAATCCTCTCCGAGCGCATAGCTTCTTTTTAGTTTGCAGTTTTCTGGCATACGGCGGGCAGGAACGCAAAAATAATATGCTAAATGTCCATTTTTCAGCTTCTTTTTTAGCATATAAGGGATTTTCATTTAAAGCTCCACTCTTCCCTTATTTCCGGCATAATATTGTCATCAGCCAATTTGTAGCGGATTATTTTACGGGAAAAATATTTTGGGATAATTTTTCCGGCGAGAACATACTTTTTTAATGTTCTGGTATCACCTTCTTTTGCTTTAAGTTTTAAAACAGCTTTCATTTCTTCGGCAGTCAAAAAATCAGAAGTCATATTAAAGTCCTTTCGAAGAGTCAAGTTTAAAAGGCGGGCGCAGCAGTTTTAATTTAACCTGTTAATCCAAAATCTGCGCCCGGAGTTGTGCGGTACCGCCATTCGTCCCTAACTTTACGCTGCCTGAAACTTGAACCCTTACGGGCTGGTCGGTTTTAGCATCCGCACAGTGCTTGAAAGGAGGGCAGCGTGATAGAAACGAGTTCGATATTTTTCACACCACACGCCCCGAAACTCCTATTCTTGAAAATCCTTTATTTTTTCAAGAACTTTATCAATGTCTACATAAACGTATTTTTCTTTTTTGAGCCTTAAAAGCCAGTTTTTAAGCTTGGTCATCTTTTCTATCCTCTCTTAAAAACGAAATCTTTATATTTTAACCATAGGTGTTGCCGTCCGGACTCAAAAAGGGCGTGTCCATTAACTTCGGCAAAAATATCTACTTCAGGATAATGTAACAGGATAATATCACCGGGTTTTACTTTTTGAAAATAGCTGTCAAGACGTAGTTCAAAACCATATTCTTCAATTTCTCCCCTGGATTTAATTTGTTTAAGTTCCTCATATGCTTCTTTCCCGAAATTAGGATTTAACAAATCGGTATCTTCGGCATCTAATGTTATTTTAGGCTTTCTCATCTTTCTTATCCTTTTCGTCTAAATATTTTTCCATACGTAACAAAGATTCTATTTCAATCTTTTGCGCCGCTCTTATTTGTGCTAAATCTTTTATGATTGATGTCCACATAAGAATACAAATACTAAGTAATGCAAAAGATTGTAAAAGGAATATTATAAAATCATTCATCATTCTTATCCTCATAAAAAGTTACTTCATCTCTGCGGACGGGGCGGCAGAACTTATAAGTTTTACCGTTATCAGCCATTTCTCTGTTAAATCACTCATCTGCCACCTCTGTTTGAATATAGTATGCTCCGTCTTTCAACTTTTCCGCTTTCCAGTCCTCTGTCAGTTCTTCAGGTGTTTTTGTCATTTTTCTGCTCCTCATGGTGTCCATCTTTCCAGCTCCTTTGTTTGTTGGCTGTCATTTTAGTTTTGACAAGCGTTTTGATTTCCGGGAAGCGCAACAGGTTGACGGCGGCAATGATAACGTCTGCCAGCTCTTCCTTTATTTTTTCAAGGTCTGACTGCAATCCGGTCGCAATCAGCGTGTCTATCGCTGCGCTGTATTCGCTGATTTCTTCGCCGAGCTTCATCTCCTGGTCTTTTGCGGTAAACTCCGGGAACGTCTTTTCGTGCCATTCCTGAATATCTTTGATTAGATCAATCATTCTGCACCTCCAGCTTGGCGGCAATGTAGTCGTTGATTTCGTTTGCCAAAAGGTAATTTTCCAAAACGAGATTGCGTTCGGCGAGGCTGTAAATCCGTACGACCATAATTGCGCCGATGACACCCAAGAGAAAATTAGCAAGGTGGGGCAGAATATGTAGAACTTTAAGGATGGTGCGTCTGCCCCGAAGATTAATTTTCATAGATAACCTCCACATATTTGATAAATTGTTGCAGCACGTTTCTTTCGCTTAATACCTCAACCGCGAATTTCGGGTCTTCCTTAATATCGCGGAGAAAATCGCGTACCGTTTCGCCGTCCTGATAAAACACAATATTGTCGCGGATAGCTTCCATAAGGTCGTATCCGGCTTTGATAATACGCTTTTTATGTTCGGCTTCCGCCTCGGCTTTCATCTTTTCAGCGAAAATTTTGGCATATAAAACCGCAGTGTTGGCATGGTCTTTCCAAATGTTTGTCATATTTTGGGATACTCCTTTTTAATCAGCTCATTAATGTCGATTGCGGGGTCAGCGGCTACCTTTTCAAGCATTTTGCGGATAACCGGGCGGCGTTTCAGCAGAACCTCGGCGGCAATCTGGCGGTATTCCTCGGCACACTCGGCGCAGCAGAAAACCTTTTGCGCGTGGTTGGTCTTAAACTCTTCAAGACATACCGGACAGGTGCGGGTATACAGATACCCGCTGTGCCGATGGCGGGGCTGATTGCGCCGGTTGCCTTCCTTTTTGCACTCTTCGGAGCAATAGCAAACATTCCGGTAGTTTTGGGGCGTAAATTCCCTGCCGCAGATTTTGCATTTATAAATCATGATTCTGCCTCCGAAAGTCAAATTGGTTCTGAAGCTCGGCGAATGACTGCTGTTTAAAGTCTTCGTCTATCCGCTCGGCCTCGGCCATATCGTAGTCGATGACGGGAGATGATTCATCTTGCTGGCTGGCAAATTCGGCGGTCTTTTGCGAGGCGACGGGAGCAGGAGAGGGAATATCCTGCATCTCGTCATCAAACAGGGCTTGAATTGTGCCGCTGACGTTGATTTTTGCCATGGCGATTTTTATTGCCTTGCGGACGCCGCATTTTAGGTACATATCGTTTTTAAAGTTCTTCCAAGCCGGGCTTTCGTTATTATACATCTTTTTGAGCGATGCTTGCCGTGATTTTTCCAGCTCTTCAAAAGAATAGGTATAAACTCGTTTATCCCCTTTGCAGGTGATATAAACGTAACAGCCGACAATCTCCTTGCGCGCAAAAGGGTCGGAACGTTCAATCGTGTAGGCGTCGCCGTCGGAAGCTTCGGTCATTTGAAATTTGTCGCCTGAAAAAATTAAACCGGCGTGAACATTCAATCCGTTTTGTTCGGCAATGTAAATAAGCCCTTTGTAAGACGGCTCGCAGGTGAGTTGTCCGCGGTTGTTGTAAAGGTAGTACAAATCGCGGGAATCGGTAGGAAGTCCCCATGCCAAAATTGAAGTGAATACCTGTTGCTTGGAGAGGGCGGAGCAGTTTTTGAAATGTTTGTCGCTGTCTTTTTCCTGCAAATCGTGCATAGATATTTTGTTGGCAAAGGCCATCCCCTCGCGGCAGACATAATCGCGCGGATAACCGTACTGGTTGACAAACAGGTCGACAAGCCCGCTTGTTTCAAAAAAGTCGGCGATTTTCTGAATCTGCGGCTCTTCCTTTATGGTAATTTCATTTGTCATTTTACTGCCCTCGTTAAAAGCGAACCGTTGGCGGAAAGGCGCACGGAGCCGCCGTCCATCGTGTAAAGTTCGCAAAGTTTATGATCGTACATGTATTTTTTCAGCAGGGTTTTGCGGAGCTTGTCCTGCGCGTTGTTGTCCTTAATCACCTCGTTAAGCCCGATGTAGTCGTTCAAAAACTCGTACAGGGTTATGCCCTGAAATTCGTCTTGCGAGGTGGCAAGCTTGCGGGCATCGGGGTTTTGTTTGTAAACCGCCTGATAAATCTTGAAGTCCTGTTCGGCGAGCCGGGCGCACTTGTCGTTAATCTCCGGCGTGCGGTTTTCGGCGACGGCAGTTTCAAAGTGCCTGAGCGCGGAAAGGATGGTAGCTTGAATTTCCGGGATTTTGCCGTAAATAAAGTTGTCAACGCGGATTTCAAACAGGCGGTCGATTTCTTCGAACTGCCGTTGTTCTATCAGGGCGACAATCCGGCCGCGGTTAAACGGCGTGTCCGGTTCCAGCACCATAGAAGAGATAATTCCCGCCTCGCAGCCGCACAAAAGCATCTGATACTGGTTTTGAAAGATGTATTGCCACGGCAGGCCGTTGTAAAAAATATTTTCCCGTGCGGCTTTGAACGGGTTGACGGTTTTTTTTTCCCAAACAAGGCGTTTTGTCGTATGGGTTTTGCAGTTGACGTCAACAAAGCTGTCGTGCAGGCTTTCGGCATAACCGTCCGGGGAGCAAACGGCATACGGGGAAATGTCCGGCCTTTTGATAAAATCCTCGGTTCCCTGACAGGCAAAATCCGTATTGTCGCGCATTTTCCAGTCAAGATATTTTTCCATGGCGTGTCCGTAAATGGACAATTCGTCGGGCAGGGATGGGATACGGCAGCCGCGCTTGATTTTGTGGTACACCTGATAACCGGTGGAATACAGGTCTTCGGCAAGGAAATTAAGCGCCGGTTTTTCGCCCATAAGCTCCATCAGTTCCTTTTGCGGGACAAAAGACTTGACGACGGCGGCAATTTCCGATGCGCCGATGCCGCAGTTTTTTTCTTCCAGCCATTCGGGCGTGTTTTGCTTAAACTCGGTTTTGCCGATGTTAGCCAAAAGCTCGCGTTCCTTTTGGGCGAAAAAGTCGTCTTTGGTTATGTTCAATTCCAAAAGGAATTGTTTAAAGTCGATGTTTTTCATCCTTTGCAGGTAATTCCGACGCTGTTCGTCAACAAAATCCATGCCGCGATTGTAAAGGCCTTCGTCATGGATTTGGCGATGACATTCTTCGCACAGCGGCAGCAGATTGTTGATGTCATAGCGTAAAAGGTCAACGTTTCTGCGCACAATGTGGTGTATATGCGCGGCTTGGCGGTTACAAGCCGGGTTGGCACACTTGCGCCCGATGCGAAGTTTCGGATACAGCCGGTCGAGCTTTTGTTCCCAGTTTGTCATTACTCACACCACCACATTAAAAAATGCATAACAAAAACGATGCTGCAAAGAACGATGCAATTCCAGCGAAAAAAATTTTCTTCCTCTTGTTCCAGGCGGCGCAGTTTGGCGTTGTATTTATCATTCAAACGCAAATTGAATTTGACAATATTTGCGATAGTAATAAGGTCTTTATTTTGCTGCTCAACTTGTTTGCAGAGGTTAAACAATATATCTTCTAATTTAAGGGGATTAGTCTTCTTTGGCGTCATTATTTTCTTTCTCCATAAACTCAACAAGCTTCATTGCTTTAAAGGCGGCGGGGGCATCTTTTTTTATCTTAGCCAGCATGTAACCCAGATTTAAGGCATCCCCGCTGATAAAAGATGTATTTTTAATCTTATCTCCCTCTTCCCAGCCGAAGACGCCGATGCGTAGTGGACATATTTTGGCGATTTCATCCAGATGTTGCTTTATGATTTTTTTCTTTTCTTCTTCAGTCATTATTCTTCCTTTCAGAGTAGGTGGGAGGGTGATAGGTCTGATGCCCTCCCGGTTAAGGCGGGATGTAGAGTTAACCAAACCTTTCCCTAACACTCAAAGGCGGCTGTCAGATGTTTTGCTTGCGCTGTCTTTGTGTGTTCTGAAGATGGTTTTACACTTATTATGTGTTAATGTCAACACAAAAAATGTGTTAAAAGGAATGTTTTGTGTATAAATAAAAATAGCCCCTTAATTCAGGGGCTTGTTTTTCTCTGCCGTTAAATTTCGGATAAATTTTGCAATTTCTTCCAGTTTGTCGGCAATAAAATTGAGGGTTTTTTTATAAATTTCCTCTTCCATATCTTGTTCCTTTCTAGGGAAACCTTATGTGTTAAGGTGGCGGAGCTAGAAAACACGCAAGATTCGTGCCTGCTTATTTAAATATATCACAGACTCCGCCTTAGGCGGCGTATCTTGTTGAGTTTTCTAAGCTCGCTAAATATGCTATTTTATAATTTTTTATCAGTCAAGTTAATTAGCAACTTATATCCCCATATTCATTGGCACGGCAATCTTCTATAATATTTTCTACTTCGCTTCTAAAATTATATATGTCATAATGACTAAAGCTATGACTAGATAATGCTCTATCAATAGCATTTTCGACATCGCTTGAAAAATCATAGTAGCTACAATTACATCCCCCATAATATGCTTGTGCAGGGGAAATTAACTTATTAGCGATTAAACAAGAAACAGCTCCCAGTATAAAAAAAGAAAAATATAAAATTTTATTTTTCATGCGGTTTATCTCCTTAACAACCACAGCTAGGACTTAAAGTTCCATCACAACATCTTGCTTTCCCGCCGGAACATCCACAAACGCCTCCGTGCCAAGAACAACATCCACGTTGTTGCATTTTATCATACTGGGGAATTAAGCACATATTTTGTTCTGCAAAAAAACAGGTAAACAATAAAATTAAAAATATTTTTTTCATCGTAGTTCTCCTAAAATTGTTCTAGTATATAACTCAATATATGTATTGGGGTTAGCAGGCTTTTTTTGTGTAAAGGTTTACAACTAAAGCTTGCATTTGCCCTTTTCTATCCGTTGTATCAACTTTTGTGGCGCTTAAACAGATTTCAGCCATCTTCTGTCCGATGTTTTTAATTTCTTTGGGATTTTTAGACATACAATCATAAAAAACGTCAAAGGCTGTGGATATTATTTCTATAAATTTATTTTCGGATAAGGATATATCTTCTGGAGATTTTGCATTGTAATTACATTCAGACAGTGCTAAAATAATTTTTTTTAGGTTATTAGGAATCAGGTCTGATACTGGTATATTTAAGGCAGCAGAAAGGGAGAGTATTTTATCAGGAGTTATTTCTCCGCCATTTTCTAAACGCTGAATGTGTTGTTGTGAACAGCCTATTTTTTCTCCTAGTGCTGCTTGTGATAGGCCTAAAGCTTCTCTACGCTCTTTGATTTTATTCATTTTTTTCTCCTAATACTTCCTCTCTTAATTATGCACAAAAAAAGTGTGTTTGTAAAACACAAAATAGGTGTTGACATTAACACTTTAGATGTGTAGCCTTGTGGCTAGGAGGTTTATAATGAAACTAAAAAATTTTTTAGATAAAGAAAGTATCTCAATTCAGCAAATGGCGAATGATTTAGAGTTACCGTATGAGTATATCCGACGATATGTTAATGAAAATAAAATCCCCCGGCCTGAAACTATGGCAAAGATTGTCGCTTACACTAAAGGCGAGGTAACAGCGAACGACTTTTACGACATAGAGGAGAAAAGTGAGTGATTTACGAGCGAAAGAGAGACCCGGAAGGGCATTTAAGAATTGTAGAAGGGGTTGATTACGTTTATACTGTTGTTGCGCTTACAATAGGGCATTTCAGCAAAAAACAGGACGTCGGCGTAAATCTTATAATCAAAATACCCTACACTAAACAACTTATGAACAAGCTTTTAACTCCAAATGAGGCACGAAGCCTTGCGTTGGCATTGGAGGAATATGCGGACTTAGCGGAGAAACTTAGAAATGAGACGTTTTCCGTTGAATCGATGTGATGGTATTTTCCGTTTTAAGAGGAGTTGGGGTTATCGGACTGTTTGTGTGGCACTCTGTAGATTTTCCTCCTTCTTCATAACCACAAGCAAGACAAAAAGCCCATTTTGTTTGTATATGGGTGTAGTGGTTTGGGGAGATATATTGTTCCGCGGAGCGTCTTATATCGTATCTGATGGTATGTCTGCCACAACGGGGACAAATATCCGCCGGATGTATGCCGTCGCTAAAATGTATGTCCTCAAGCTGTCTAAGTCGCTGGTTAATAGTAAGTATGGATTTAATCCATTGATATGCTTTTTTAATCCAATTGGTGGTTGTTTCAATTTGTTCAATTTCGTTTTTAGTCAAGTTAGGCCTCCTTTCGTTTTCTCATTTCTATTCGGGAGTCCTAACGCCTTTCTTAAGGAGAGTCAAATTGCATAAACTTTTAATCCCTTTAAAACTGCCGTTTCTGGCTGTTCGAGAGCTGCTGATACTCGTATTAAAGTATTGCTATGGCTGCCGGATAGACGTTCCAGACGGACTAAATAGGGTTGGTAACGAACTCTATAGGAGAAGATAATGCGGTATATAGACCTTTTTTCGGGCATAGGCGGGTTTGCGCTGGGGCTGAGGCAGGCAGGGATAGAATTTGAAGAGCATTGGTTCTCCGAAATAGATAAGAACGCGATAAACATTTACAAAAAACATTTTCCAAATGCAAAGGAGCTTGGCGATGTGCGAGCAATTAGAGATTTTTTCGGGATTAAAGCCGACATTATCACTTTCGGATTCCCGTGCCAGGATTTGTCGGTTGCTGGCAAAAGGCGAGGTCTGGCCGGCGATAGAAGCGGTTTATTCTTTGAGGCGATGCGGATTATCAGAGAGCTTAAACCTCAATATTTTATCTTTGAAAACGTCAAAGGTTTGCTTACAAATAACGGAGGAGCGGACTATGTCCGATGCCTGCGGGAAATTGCCGACATTGGGCTATATGAATGCGAGTGGCAGCTTGTTAATACAAGCTGGGTATTACCCCAAAATCGCGAGCGGGTTTACTTTGTCGGACGTCTTGGAGGACAATCCGGAGCAAAAATATTTCCTCTCTTCAGCGGCCGTGAAACGGCTGATGGGTTGCAAGGACAATACACAAATACCATTACCAGCGAGGGATACACAAAAAACCGACAGGCATCGTATGTTATTGAAGGTCAACAGTTTCAAAAAGTCCGGCAAATAAACCGGACCGAAAAGAACCACCAGCAGGACAGGGTGTATTCTCCGGAGGGGATATGCCCTGCGTTAAACACGGTCGACGGGGGTAATCTTGAGCCTAAAATCGTCGCTTACGGTTTATACGCAAACGCTTCAAAGAATTATCAATTCCCGCCATTATTTGAAAAATCTCGTTGTATTAAAGCTGGACCGGGGGACGCTTCTGTTTGTATTAAACCAGTTCTAACGCCGGACCGGATAATAAAAAGGCAAAACGGGCGGCGGATGAAAGAAAACGGCGAGCCGTCCTTTACGCTGACAACCCAAGACAGGCACGGCGTTTTAACTGGACATATTTTCAAAGATTACGAAACAGGAGAATATTTCTATGACCCGTTAATACGAAAGCTTACGCCGCTTGAATGCGAACGTTTGCAGGGGTTTCCCGACGGGTGGACCGAATACGGCGCAGACGGCAGAAAGATGTCCGACAGCGCCAGATATAAAGCGCTGGGCAACGCGGTTACGGTTAATTTTCCAAGAATGATTGGGGAGAAATTGAGATGAGGGACAGCTTTGTATTTTATCGCAGTTTTTATGAAGCCTTAAAGGAAATGGATAAAAACGTTCAGGCTGATTGTCTTATGGCTTTGGCGCAATATGCGCTTGATGGGGATATGCCGGGCTTAACACCGGAAGTTAGAATGTTTATGACGTTGGCTAAGCCGCAGATTGATGCCAACAATCAAAAATTTGTAAACGGCAGCAAGGGCGGACGTCCGAAGAGAATAAATAACCAAACCGAAACCAAAACGGAACCGGAAAATAACCAAGAAATAACCGAACCAAAACCAAACGATAACCAAACCGAAACCAAAACGGAACCAAAAGAAAACCAAACGGAAACCGGGATTAAACAAAAAGAAAAAAACAAGAATACCCCCTTAAACCCCCAAGAAGAAAAAAATAAAATATATCCCCCCTTAACCCCTAAAGGGGTAGTCCCCCCAAATAAAAAATCCCCGAAAAAAATTTCTTTTTCTGACGTTTTGGACTGGGAAAGCTTGTTTGATTACTGGGAAAGCTGGAAAAAGGGCGGGAGATACAAGAACGCGGAGAGCCGCAGCCGTATGCTTGCCAAGCTGAAGGAGTTGACCGGGAACGATTTTGATTTGGCGAAAAGGGCTATCTGCCATTGCGTTGATTCCGGCTATCAGGGATTTGCAAACGGCGCAGAGCTGTTTTATAAGCCGTCTAAAGACCCGCCGGGAAGGGAGCAGGCTCGCCAAGCAGCGCTTGCAAAAGAGAGGGAATTTTTATCTCAATTTGACCCAAATGAGGAGTTTTGATGAAAAATTTTGAGTTTAACAACTGGGTAGAATACACCCGCAGCATTTATCCCGATTTCAGAGCGGACAGCGAAGGGCTGAGGGATGTTTGGCAGCAGGTTCTTGCGAATGCAACTCTTGTCGAAGCCAAGGCAGCCGTGTCGCAATATGCGTCGACATCCAAAACCGGTTTTGCGCCCAAAGGCGGCCAAATTGCCGAAATAATCAAGCTTAATCGGCAGAATCAGTCGCCGGCCTATCAGCCGCCGGGCGAACTGGTTGAAGATATGCCGGAGCGAAGATTCCACGAAGACATTGCGTTGGGGCGGTGCCGGCATAACCTGTACTGCTACCGGGATGCGGCAGTGCTGGTTAAATCCGGAGAGGCGGCGGACTTTGACGAAGGGTTAAGGCTTTCGTGCCGCAAAAGAACCGCGGCAAGGGGAGAACAACCGCGCGATTTTGAATTTCCGAGCGATGAGGATTTGCAGGCGGCCGGGCTGAAAGGCGTTAAGGCAAAATCCGGCGATTGCAAGCGAATACTGGAAAGCTTTATCCGCCAGTGGAGTATGCCGCGATGACGGATATAGGGAATAAAGTCAGGACATTTATTGCGGACTGCATAGATGAATATCCGGCAGAGCCCGACCGGATAGATGTTAGTATAAGCGTTCGCTGGGGGACGTGCGAAGTTTCTTTGAGTAACTTTCAAAGTCCGCTTTACTACTCAAAAAAAATTAAGTTGGCGGAGATTAAGGAGCGGCCGGATATAAAAGCCGTAGCGCTGGAAGTTTACAAATAGGGAGGGGCGATGTGGATTCAAAGAATGCGGGTCAATGCTTTAGACCATTATGAAAAGTTGGATTGGCTTGATTTTATGGCTTTTATACAGAATGTGAGGATTGGCTGGAAATGGTAGAGACTAAGCGTTGCACAAAATGCGGGAGAGAGCTCCCGCTCTCCGAGTTTTCGCGACTGAAGGGAGGAAAAAACGGTTTACGTTCGCTCTGTAATGAATGTAATCGGGCGATAGTTAGAGCTTGGCAAAAAGCTAACAAAGAAAAGATTGCGAGATACCAACAGGAATATTGCGATAAACGCAAGCAAAAGATGAAAACCTTGGCAGCGAGGGAAAGAGAGGCGCGGCGCAAAGCTTTTGCAAAAGACGTCTTGGGGGGATATACGATTTACATTCTGAACTATCCGACCAACAAAGAGCGCAAGTACAACGCCGTCAGTACAGCCGGAGATGTTTTTAAAACCAACAGTAAGGCAGAATTTTTGCAGTTTGTTCAAGGATTATAAGGGGGCGAGATGGAAGAATATATCAATAAGGAAGAGCTGAAACGGCGTGGATTTCAACGAGGGAAAGACCATGTGTGGCGTCAGTTGAGTGTGTTGGAGCAGTTGGCACAGTATGGATGGCTGGAATATGGTTCTCGAAAGTTTACGGCGCTTGACAGGCTTTCGGCGGGAAAACGGTTTTACAGCGATTTTCACGCTTCGGGGATGCAATCTCTTGGTGTAAATGATATGGAGCGGATTAAAGTTGATGGCGGGGGAAATGATAGCGCTCCTGAATATGTGTTAATGGCGCGTGAACGTTTCGTCCGTGCATTGCGGGCAATAAACCCGGATTTTTTTCCAGTTATTCACAAAGTTGTGTTGGAAGACAAAATGTTTGCCGTGAGAGGCAGTACACGAGGAAAAATAAAGGAACAGGCACATTTATGCACTTTTTTGTGTTTAGGTTTGGATGAACTGATTTATCATTATTTAAAAAAAACATATTGACAAGCTGACACCTTTATGTTAATTTTTTTATATGATGGAAGATTAGGCTTAAAAGCCAGCTTCCATTTTTTTGTTGAATGTTCATTAACTCGCCGCCCGTGGCTTTTGCTTCGGGCGGTTTTTTGTAGCAAGTTGGGAAAACGGCGAATGCTGACAGCCAAACAAGAAAAATTTTGTCAGGGAGTTGCAAAAGGGCTTAATTATTCTGACGCATACCGCGAGACTTATAATGCCGGAGGTATGAAAAAAGAAACGGTAAACAGAAAAGCTACAGAATTACTAGAAAACGGCAAGATTACGGCAAGGATTGACGAGCTAAAGCAAAAAGCTACTGAGAAAATCAAATATACGGTTGAGGACAGTTTCCGCAAACTCTCGGAAATCCAAGCGCTGGCGATGAAAAATAAAAAGCTGTCGGATGCGATTAAGGCTGAAGAACTTAAGGGAAAGCTCAAGGGGCTTTATGTTGAGAAGAGGGAAAGCGACGTTACGCTTGGGGGAAGTATCAACATTATGCCTTCAGTTAAGCTTGACGGGCAGGAGCTTGCCCTGAACATTGGAGATAACCCGGATGTTGGAACTGCCGGAAATACTTAACGTTCCCCTGAAGCTTATCCCCTTTGTAACGAATTTGGGGAAATACCGGTATTATTTGGCAGAAGGCGGACGCGGAAGCGGTAAGTCGCAGGTTTTCGGCCGTCTTGTTTTATATTTATGCGAGAAAAGGAAAGTTTCGGTATGCTGCGGACGAGAAACACAGACCTCTATCGAAGATTCCGTTTATAAGCTTTTGGTGAAGCTGATTAAGAAATATGAGCTTAATTTTGAAATTACTTCAGCCAAAATAAGGCACAGGGTAACGGGGTCGGAAATTATTTTCCGGGGTTTTCGCGAACAGGGCGTTGAAAACACCAAAGGTATGGAAGGATTTGACATTGTTTGGGTTGATGAAGCCCAAATGCTGTCCAAGCGGACGATTGATGTTATTATCCCGACAATCCGAAAGGAAAATTCGGAGGTATGGTTTTCGATGAACCGTCGTGTCCGTAATGACCCGGTGTATGTATTTTGCTTAAACCGGCCGAATTGCCTGCATATTCATGTTGATTATTTTGATAATCCGTTCTGCACCAAAGAGCTGCTGGATGAAGCGGAAATTTGCAAAAACCAGAACGACAAGGATTACCGCCATATCTGGCTTGGCGAGCCGCTGGCGGAAGCGGAAGACTACCTGTTTAACTCGTCGAAGGTTGCAGAGATGTCTAAAATTGAGCCTTGGGGCGATATGTTTCCGAAGCAGCGGGTTATCGGCATTGATTTCGCGGCAAAAGGAAGCGATTTGTCCGTGGCGACGGTTCTTGACCGGGTCGGGCAGACGCATTGGCGCGTTGTGGCGCAGGAAGCGTGGTCGGAAGCTGACCCGATGGTTTCCACCGGAAAAATTGTCAACCTTTTGGGGCAGTATCGGCCGACGGCGTCAATAATTGATATTGGCGGGATGGGATATGTTGTTTATGCCCGCTTGTTGGAGCTGGGCGTAAGCATTAATCCGTTTGACGGGGCTGAAAGAAGTCTGGCAAAGGAATACGGCAACACGCGGGCGTGGGGCTATTATATGCTTAACGAGTATATCAATGAAGGCCGGATTATTATGGACAGCCCGATGACGGAAGCAGAGCTGTTGGAAATCAGGATAAAATATAAGTCCAACGGCGAACGGCTGATTGTCAGCAAGGACGAAATGCGGAAAAACGGAATTCATTCACCGGACAGGGCGGACAGCCTGATGATGGCCGTATTTTGCATTAAGAACTTTATAGGGGAAAAGCAAATGGAAGCGCCGCATAAAATTATACGGCGTTCGGTTTCAAAATTTTAGGGAGAAAAAATATGGGAAGCGTTGTCAAAGGCGTGGGAAAGCTTGTGGGAGGCGTATTGGATGCTGTCGGACTTGGTTATGATGAGCCAAAAGCTAATTATAGTGCAGCAGACCAGTTGATAGAGGATAAAAACAAAAACACCAAGAAAAGACGTGCTTTGTATAGCACTTCAGGAGGAGCATTGGGACAGGAAGTCTTTGGTGTCGATAACAACAGACGCGGTAACTTGTTTGGGAATTAAAGAGATGAGTCAGGGAAAGCAATTATTACGGGCATTTGTGGATTATGCAAATAATCGCAACGTTTATAAAGAAGAGGGCTATCACTCATTGGATGATTATTTTAAAGGGCACGTGGAAGGAATAAAAAGCGATACGCTTTATGGCAGAGATGGCTATTCTAATGTGAGATATTCTTATATTGGAAAAAATGATGGTTCTCAAGACCGGAACAACAGTACGGTTTTTGGCAACCAAAGACGGCGTAATTTGTTTGGAAATTAAATGAAAAATACGTTTGACATCATTAAAAAGCGTTACAATGAGCTGAAAAGCGAACGCCAGAAATATGTTTCCCGCTGGGAAGACATTGCTAAATATGTCGGTATCCGAGTGCGGCCGCAAAACTATTTTAACCAAGGGGAAGTGAACAAAGACGAGGATTTGGACAAGTATACCGAAGACCCGACGGCGTCGCTTTCCGTACAGCAGGCTGCCAATTATCTGAAGGGTATTATGTGGGGCAATGGCGAAGGCGCGATATCAATAGAACCGTCAGATGATGTTTTGGAACTGGTAAGCGGCGATTATGTTATGCCGTGGTATGAATATGCTTCCGAGCAGATTTTAACGCAGATGAACCACTCAAACGCCGGGCTTAATTCTGCTTTGGACGCTTATTTGTATGACCAGCACGCGTTTGGAACATCCGGCGTCGGGTGTTATCCTAATTCGGCTTATAGCAAGGGGTATGATACCAACGTTTTGCTGTTTCGTCCGTATGGAGTGGATACGCTTTGCATCGACGAGGGCAAAAACGGGATGGTCGAGATTGTCAGCAATACTTATCAATGGCGCTGCAATCGTCTGGTTTCGGAGTTTTGCAGCCGGGGAGACGGTTTTGACGAGGAAATGTTTAAGCGTTTGCCGGAAAAGGTTCAGGCTGCTTGGAACAACCAAAATCTTAACAATATTTTCACCGTCGTACAGATGATTGTGCCGCGTGAGGATTTTGTACCGGGGGCATTGGGTAAAAAAGGCTGCAAATATGTCGGCTATTGGTTTGAGGAAAGCGAAGACCACGCTTTTTATGAAGAGGATTACCGCGATATGCCTATTCCGGTGGCGCGGGCTGTCAAAATACGCGGCGAAGTATATGGACGCGCTCCGGGAACGATGCTGATTTCGACAATTCGCTGTATAAATCAGGCTGTTTCGGACTGCATGACGACAATGGCCAAAATGGTTGAACCGCCTATCGGCATCTTAAATACGGCGTTGTTTGGCGACGATGTGGTTGACACTTCGGAAAAGGGGTTGACTGTTTTTAACGCTGCTAAATTGAACGGACAGAATCCGATTATCCCGATACAGGACGTCGGAGACCCCTCCAAACTGGTGGCGTGGCTTATTCCGTATTTGAATGAAAAGGTGGCGACCGCGTTCGGAATTGATGTTTTGTTGGATTTTGCCGCTAACTCTGATATGACGGCAACCGAAAGCTTGCAACGCTTTTCTATACGCGGAAAGTCCATTTCCGGCATGATATTGCAGCAGAAAACGGAGCTGTTTGAACCGCTAATCCGCCGGGCGGTATCAATTCTTATGGATAAAGGGATACTCGGGGTTGACCCCACCGACGAGGAATTGGTGGCGCAGCTGATGGAGCGGGGATTGCAGGAAAGGATTGTCCCCGATGCTGTTGTGCAGTGCATTATGGAAGGGAAACCGTGGTACAAAATCAAATTTAACAATGACGTGGACAAGCTCGGCAAAACGGAGAAGGTTGACGACCTCTTGAGGCTGATAAATGTTATTACGGCGTTAATGGCGGTTAATCCGCAGATTTCTATGGCGGTAAACTGGTATAAGCTTTTGGCTGATGTATCTGAAGCACTTGGTTTTCAGGGCAATATTATGTCGGAAGACGAGTTCAGGCAGCAGATACAGGTACAGGCGGCGCAGCAGCAGGCAATGCTACAGGCGCAGCTCGGCGAGGCTGACGCCCGGGCAAACCGGGAAAATGCGCTGGCTTTAAAGGAGATGAACAATGCAGAATAGCCTTTTGTCGGGGATTGAAGAATACAGGGAAAAGCAGGAATGGCAAAAAAAGGAACTAAAAGAATTTAATGACAGGATGCGCAGTATTGCGAACCGTTTGTTCAGTACGGACGACGGCAAGGAATATGCCCGCCAGATGATAAGGGCTTGTCGTTTGCTGGAGGCGGAACCGAGGGTTTTGCCGGCAGAAGAACTGCGGAATCTTCAGGCGCAGAAAGATTTCGTTAATATGTTTGTAACAAGGCTGGTAGACAGGAAAGTGTTTATCGGCATTTTGGAAGGGATTTAATTCATGGAAGAATCAATGACAGACGTTTCTGAACAAGGTTCAGAGACACAATCTGACGCAAATGCCGCTGGGGGTGATACCGGCGGCTTTTCTGTTCCCGAAGAATATAAAGACGCGGGATGGAGCAAAAACATCAAGTCTTATGACGACCTTTGGAAAATGAACGCCAACGCGCAGAGCCTTATCGGCCGGAAGACCATCGGCATTCCGTCTGATAAGTCGACACCGGAAGAATGGCAGAGCTTTTTTGAAAAGATGCGTCCGGAGAAGTCCGAAGAATACGGGCTTGAGCTTGAAGGTGATGACAAGGCCTTTTATGAAAAGCTGTTTTTCGACAACGGAATAAGTACAACGCAGGCCAAAGGAATTATGAACGCCTATCAGGCGCGTATGCAGCAGGCAGCGGCAGGGCTTGTGTCGGAAGAGGGATTCAGACAGGAAATGCAGGGGCGCTTCGGCGACAAGTACGAAGACACGGTGAAGTCTCTGTCCGTGCTGATTTCCCGGGAGGCAAGTGAGGCTGATAAAAAGGTGCTGAATGCGATGCCCAATAATGTGCTGGGGATTATGTACGGTATTATTAACAGCATTAAGACACGATATGCCGTAAATGATTCCGACGCGGCAAAATCCGGGGGCAGCGCGGCTTCGGGCGTTCCCGATTATGCAGGGTACTGCAAAGAGGTTGAAGCTTTAAACCGCAGGCCGCATTCCACGGCGGATATTGCCGCTTTGAAGTCTAAGTACAATATTCCAATAATAAAGTAAGGGGAAAGATATGTTAAAGGTTACTTGCAGCGGTGCATTCCGCAACAACGGGGAAATGAATGATTTTTCCGATTTTGAAATGATTATGCCGGACTGTCCCGACGAGTGGATTAAATCCAATTGTATTAACCGTTGTTTTGTCCGTATGGGCGAAAAGGTATTTAAAAAGCGTATTGACAGCATTCACAGTTTGTACGTTGACAATGTGGAACGTAATTATACGCCAAAGGACAAGGACGGGAAAGCCGTTAAACTGAAACCGTCATGCTGCGGCAAAAAGATTAAGTCGCTGACATGGGACGAGTTGCAGGATTTGGCAATTATGTTTTGCCTGCGCGAAATTCCGCTGTATCGTGAGGGGGATTTGCGCCGGGCGCGGGAAATTGCCTATAAAGAGTATTGTTCGAAAATTGCCGGGCAGAAATTAAACGACGGTTTTAATTTTGCGATGGCCGTTGATTTTGATATTCCCGATGAGGCGGCAAAAGTTGCCGAATATAAAGGGAACGCCAAAGAAGTTTTGGCAGGCAGGGATACTGGCGACAAATTATAGGCAGAAAATTTTACAAGCCGCCGGATAAGCTTTGCCCCGGCGGCAGACAACCTCGGCCGGAGGTTAAACGGCAGGAGAATCCGTTAAGGACAACTTTCCGATAAAAATAAACGTTTTAATTTTTATTGGAGAAACAATATGGTAGAATTAGCAGGGAACGGCGGCATTGACCAGGCTGCCCTTACCCAGTTCGAGCGCAATTTTATGATGCTCGCACAGCAGAAGCAGTCCAAGTTGGAAGCTTCCGGTGTGGTAAAATATCTGGCTACGGACGGCAAATACAATACTTTGCCGCGGATGGGGAAAATTGAGCTCGTCAAGGTTGACGGGAGAAACCCTCTTAAACAATATACCGATTACTCGGTAGATAACAGAATGCTGCGTAAAAACCGTTTTACCGCGAGCGTGCTGCTGGATGAAAAGCATGACGTCAACGAGTTGATTACCGACCCGACGTCGTATATTATGACCAATCTTCTTGCGGCGAAAAACCGCGTGATTGACCGCGTTATCTGTGCTTCGGCTATCGGCCCGGTGCTGGTTGGCTCGCCGAACGGGCCGCAGGAATTTATTTCAGCAGCTGACGACGGCGTACAGACGGTTGATGCGACTTCCGGCGTAAACTACGAGACCTACACGTCCATTATTCAGACTTTCGTCAACAGTGAAATTACAATGGATATGATTTATCAGGCTAAATTGCTGATTACCGGTAAGGAAAATACGGCGCTGATGAACGAGGACAAGTTTATTAATACCCGTTATATGCCGGGATATGCGGTGGAAAAAGGTTTTGCCAAGCCGGGCGCGCTGGACTTCATCCTGTTTGCCGGTTCGGTAACGGGCGGCAATACGGTAACAAATCCGATTTTGCCGGAAGAGGCAACTACCCGTCATTGTCTTGCGTTGGCGCCGGATTCCGTAGCCGTTTCCATGGAGCTGGCTCGTTTGGCAGTTGAACAGTCGGCAACTCACGTCAATTCAAAAGAACTGACCATCGACTTCTGGATTAATGGTATGCGTACTGAAGGCGCGCGGGTCATTGATATTAAAACAACCATTTAAGGAGAAAAGATATGGCGATTGTTGAAAATCCGTATCATACGGCAAAACCGCTTGACCCGATGTTTACGGTCGGGCGCGTCTTGCGTACCGTGCAGGCACAGATTGCAATTACGGCGTCTTCCGCCAATAATGACGTGGTTATTCTGGCCAAAGGCGTACCGCCGGCAGCCAGAGTGGCGCGGATTATGCTGCCGAAGGGGACAGCCGCATTGACCGGATGCACGGTTGACATCGGGCTTTATAAAATGTCCAAAGGCCTGAATGATAATGCGGAAACCGAATATACGGCGGTGGACGAAGACGCTTTGGTTGACGGGCAGTCGTTTGCCGAAGCTTTGGGCAATATTGATATTGTCGGGGCAAATATTTCAAGCTTTGACGCAACAAAAGATTTGGCAACGCTGGCTGGTGCTGCTGCGGGAGATTTTCCGGCAGAGGGCTATGCTATCGGCGCCAAACTGGTTGCTAAAGGCTCGGTCAACGGCAATATTGAATTGGATATCCTGATTGAACAGGATTAACACGAAGGGCGGGGCTTAAAGCTCCGCCTTTTTTCAGGATTTGGCAATGGTAAGCAGTAAAGTTGAAATTTGCAATCTGGCTCTTTCCTGTATTGGCGACAAAGGGTCGGTTGAGAATATTGACGAGCCGTCAAAACAAACGGAAATCGTCTGCGCCAAATGGTATGACATTTCGCGCCAGACGGCATTAAAACAGATGATGCCCAGTTTTGCCCGCAAAAGGGAGTATTGGGCGCTTGATGTTAATGGCAAGCCGGATTTCGGCTACAGGTATGCCTACAAATACAAAAACGACTGTCTGAAAATTCTCGGCATCGGAAATTTGTATGAAAAGCGCAACGATTATGCGGTGGAAGGCGGATATTTGTTTATTAACGAACGTTTTCCCGAAGGGCTGCCGGTACGGTATGTCAGGGATATTACGGACGTTACTAAATATACGCCTGATTTTGTACATCTGTTTGCATGGTTTCTGGCTCGTGATATTTGCACGGAATTAATGGAAAGCAGTGCCAAGTATGCGGAAATCGAGCAGATTTTGCCAATGAAAATTATGGAATATTGCGGTGTTGATGCACAGGAAAACAAGCCGATACGCATTACCCGTTCACGGCTGATGCGGGCGAGAGCCGGGCTTTATCCGTTAGGGAGAAAAGCATAATGGCGCAGCTTGTAATAAATAATTTTACCCGGGGAAAGCTTGACCACGATTTAAACGGGCGTTTTGACCTGCCGTTTTATTTTAACGGATTTGAAGTCTGCCGCAATCTTATATCTAATTACAAGGGAAATATTAAATTTCGCACCGGGTTCAAATATGAAGCGCAACCGTTTAACAATACCGAGCCTGTGCTGAAAGAGTTCCGGTTTAATACCGAACAATCGTATCTGCTGGAGTTTACCGAAAACAAGCTGCGTTTTTATACCTATGATGCGAATGGCAATTTCGGTTTGGTTTCCGGCGTGGCCGGCACGTCTCAGCCAAAATTCACTTCAAATTCTCAGGACGGTTACGAAGTTTACAGTAACTCTTATCTTCAGCCTTATAAAATATTTAATGGCGAAGGTGATGATGCTACTTTGGGCTATAACTGGACAGGAATGACTTTTCAGCTGAAATATCCTGAAAAAGTGGCAATCAAAGGGTATAGTTTAAGATGTGTAAATAATGAGTTTTCATATATTTATCCTACAGCTTGGAGTTTGCAGGGTTCAAATGACGGTAATACATGGGTTAATATAGATAATCGTACAGAACAAAAATTCTCACAGGGTGAAACAAAAAAATATGACGTTAATAATGATAAATTTTATTTGTATTATCGCATATATTTTACGGATGGTGTGAGAAGTTATCCGACTGAACTTGATATGTTAGGGGGAATTTCTTTTATAACAACGACAGATGAGGACGGAGTTATTGAACTTGACACCGGAATTACGCTGGAACAGGCAAAAAAACTGCAAGTTACCCAGAATGCAGATGCCATGTATCTTACAATGGATGAAATTAATCCCAAAATTTTGAAAAGAGAAGCTGCTAATGTATTTTCCATTGCCGATGTATCTCCTAATGGCATAAAATTTGATGAAACCGGTTATCCTGCTTGTGTTACTTTTTATTCGGCGCGGTTGTGGTATGGCGGATTTTCAAAAAAGCCGTTGACGGTTTATGGCTCTGAAGTGGCTGAATACAACAATTTTGTTATACCTGAAAGCAATATTGACGATGAAGACCCTCTGGAGTTGACGCTGTCAGAAATTACAGACCCGATAGAATGGATGGTCGGAGGCAAGACAAACCTGTATGTCGGCAATGCCGAGGGGATAACGCTTATTAACGGCGGCGGATATGAAATTCCGATTACGGCAACGGAAGTCAATGCCGATTTGGCTAATAAGGAAGGAGCTTCGCGGGCAGTACCGACGCAGAAAGACAGTCAGGTTTTTTATATTTCAAACGACAGGCGCAAGGTTTATATGTTTGATTATGATTTGCTGACGGAGAAATTTTTATCAACGGATTTAAACTGGCTGGCACAAGACGTAACGCGCGGAAGATTGAAAGAAATTCATTATAAACGGGACGATAACAATATTATATATGCTTTGCTTGATAACGGGCAGATGGCCGGACTTTTGTATAATTCCCGCGAAAGCATTATGGGGTGGTTTCCGCTTGAAACAAACGGAACTGCTACCAGTATGTGTACGGTAACGCGCCCGGACGGGAAAGACGACCTGTTTATCGGTGTCAACAGAGCTAACGGATGGAATATTGAGCGTTTGGCTCCGGAGGTTGAATTTACCAGCTTTTACGATACGCCGTATTACCGGAAGGACAAAAACAAGCAGGTTTATAACAGGCTGATAGCCGAAGAACTGAAACAATGCGTATATCTGGACAATGCCAGTATTGTCAATTACCTTCAGGAGGTATCGGTTACTTATGACGGAAACGGGACGGTTACGGCCGATACGCAGATTTTCTCTGAAGAACACGTCGGACATTACATTGTTTACAAAACCGAAACCGGGCGCGAATACGGTTATTTCCGCATAACGGAATATATATCTCCGACAAGCGTTAAGGTAGAGCTGGAATCGGAAGGATGCTATCCGAATACCTGGGGGAGATTTTATATTTCTTTTAACGAAGTAAGCGGTTTGGAAGCCTTTAACGGGCAAAAGGTGCCGGTTGTGGTTGACGGCGGTTATTTGGAAGAATTTGAAATTCAGGACGGGAAGTTGTTGCTGGGGCGCGAAGCGACGTCAATTGTTGTCGGGTACGGATACGAGGGGATTTTGAAAACGTTTAACTTAGGATTCTACGCCAACGGCAAGAATTTGCAGACGACGCACAAAAGAATCAGCGAGTTTGTTTTGCGTTTTGTTAATTCGGCCGGCGGAAAAATCGGTACGGATTTAGATTCCATGCAGGAAATTCAGTATTTTTCAATAAACGGTTTTCTTGACCTTCCGCCGTTGCCGATGGACGGAGACGAAAAACGGACGATTCCTGATACGACGGCTGAGGAAAAATACATATATTTGGTTCAGGATTTGCCTTTACCGCTCAATTTAACAATGATTCAGTATAATGTGCAGTTCTCATGATTGAAGTTTATAAGTACGAAGAAACGGATTTGGACAGGATGACGTTCAACCGGTGGGCTTGGCCTCTGAAAAGTAAAAAACAAATTAAATTTATCAAAAAATATCTGCTTCAGGCCTTTGCTTTTACCGTATATGACGTAACAAAAGATAAGCCGGTTGCTATTATTGCCTTTCATTTTTATGGGAAAGGTATTGCGTATGGTATGCTGATAGGGGATAAGGAATATTCTAAAAATCCGAAATATACGATAGTTACGAAGTGTTTTTGGGAAAAACTTATAAAAAATTATAAAATTGAATATGCGCAGACGGTGAGCGAAGATACGCCGGAATTGAATAAATGGCATGAATTTTTGGGGTTTCACAAAGAAAAGTCTCTGCCCGGACATCTCCGCGGCAGGGATTTTATTTTATGGAGTATGTAAATATGGGTTTAGAAACGGCTATTTTGGCAGGGCTGAACGTTGCTTCTGCTATCGGTAATTACAATGCGGCCAAGAGCGAATCCAGAGCCATCGCCCGTGCCGGTGAAATCCGGGCGCAGAACCGGGCGGACGAAATTAAAAAACTGGCGGCACGACAGCGTGTATCTTATCTGAATGCCGGGCTGGAGCTTTCCGGTACGCCGGAAGCGGTTGTGAGCGATACGTACCAGACAGGAATTGACGACGTTAATGCCATTATCGGCAGCACTAATCAGACGATAAAAAACAATCTGAAAAAGGCGCGGGCGAATCTGTTGGGCGGATTGGCCTCAACGGGTGTGAGCCTTTATTCTTCTGGGGCATTGAACGGGTTAGGCAATACGGGGATACAAGAGAGCGGCGGCGGCTTTTCTTCGGGAACCGTTAACGGGGTGTATAAAGGAGGATACGGATGGACATCCTAGAGATATTAAGGAGGTTTGAATGGTAAGGATACCAACGACGGAGCGGCAGTTTTACAACACGACGCCCAAAGTTAATACGCTTGCCGTAACGGCGGATGCTCTTCAGCCTGCGGCTAAGCAGTATGCGCAGACATTGATGCAACAGCAAAAAGTCAAGATTGACACTAACGCGAATAAAGCGCGCGTAGATATTGACAATTTACAAAACCAATGGCAGCTGGCCAATCAGGCGAACCCGGATAATCCTAAGGCACGGGCTAAGTTTCAGGCAGGAATGCAGAAGATTTTAAACCAATATGGCAGTGAAATTGACCCGATTGCGCGAATGGAATGGAGTGTTGCGGCCAACCGGATAAAGTCGGCTTATGACATAGCCAATAACGACTGGGCGAAAAAGCAAAAAGCGGCAAATGCAAAGCTTGATGCGGCGGAAAACATAAATCTTAACCTTGATTTGGCATATAAACACGGATTGCAGGGCAATGTTTTGGGCGGTTGGGCGGATTTGGACAATTCCTATCGGCAACTTTATTCGTATGCCTCGGCAAATATGGGCGAAACGGAAGCAAGAACATTGCTTTCAGATTACAGAAGCGACTTTACGACGTCTTTTGTTAACGGGCTGATAGAGAACAATCCCCAAGCAGCACTGGATTTTTTGAATAATGAAGACAACAGGAAGGCTTTGAAATATGAGCGGAAAGTCGGTGCTTTGCGAAATTTGGCCGAAAAGCAGTTGAAAGCGCAAAAGACGCAGGTAAGGGAAAATTTTAATTTAGACAAGAGCCTTGCTTTTATTAAATTTTTGGATGAGCCGACTTTTGATAATTTGGATTTCTATGCGACAAATTATGAACCGCAGATGAGTGATGAAAAATATAAGCGTCTGGTTGAACATGTGGAATCTCTGAATAATAATGCGGTAACGAAAAATCCCGAAGTCTTTTTTGCCGGGATTAAGGCTAATGCAGATATGCCGACAGGAACACCTCAGGAGAAACAGGCTTTTTTAGACAGCACGGTTAAGTATATTGATGGGCTGTACAGTTCAAATCGGAGCGGAAAGCTGCGCCGACAGGATGTCGAAACGTTAAAAAAAATATCAGTCGGTATGGTTAAGAACGAAGAAATGAAGCAGCAGCTTAAGTCTCTTCCTGACGGTATGGAGTTCGGCAGGATTTTAGCTAATGTTGCATTGCCGCAACCGGAAATTCCGCAAATAAGCGACATCGTGGAAATAAAAGATAATAAGGCCGTGGTGAAACCGCGAATAGCTTCACGGGAGGAGCTGACGCGGAAAGTTAAGGAAACAAAGAAAAAAGAAGAGGAAACAGTTGCCCCGATGCCGGTTGTTTATGAATCGGAGGGTGAGGCGAAGGCTGCGCTTGACGAGTTAAAAGAACTTCCTACCGGTACGGAAGATGACAAAAAGGAATTTTTGCGGTTGGCACAGGAAATATATGGGGGAATTTATGTAGGGTCAACGTCTTATGATTTGGGAAACGTACAGGATTTATATGACGAATTAAGCGAAACAGCGGCGGATAAGCTTATGGGGGCATTGGATGATTTGCCGCAGACGGGTGTGTGGGATACGGCAAAGCAGTCTTGGCGGGAGTTGTCAGATACCGAATCTATTGGCTCGGTTGACCTGAATGAAGACCGCAGTTCTTTTCTTTATTATCTGAAAGACGCTTTTTCGCCGATGATTGAACAGGCCGGGAACATTAAGCGGAGTATCGGCGTATGGGGAACGGCGATGAAGAAAAGGGCGATGATAGAACAGATAGAAAGGGAGACTATGCACCAAATGTTAGGGTATATGGTTAACGGTGATTATCAGGGCGCAAAAAATGTTTATGCGGACGGTGTTAAAAAGGCAATCCGGGCGCAGTATCCCGATGTGCCTGATTTGCAACGCGATGATTTGGAACCGGGTAAGAGTTTGATAACCATTAACGGGCTGACTTATAAATTTATGGGCTATACGTCGGATAATATTTTGGTAGAGGTACAATAGCATGGGAAACGTTATTTCTGTAATTGACGCTTTGGCTGAAGAAAAAACAGGCGGGGAAAATATAGAACCTAAAGTTATGACGGCCGACTTGGCGCAAAGCCTGTATGCGGGAGAATTGAGGGTGCCGGTTAATGCGAATATGCCGCGTACCGGCGCGATGACGAACTTTATGTATGGCTTGGTTGATACAACGGACGCTTTTGTCAACGATACGCCGGAACAGATTAAGATTTTAGGCGGCCAGTATGATGTTGTTATGGGTGGGCTGAAAGGCGACGAAGAGAGAATTAAGCGCGGGCGAATGAATATGGATACAGCTAACCGTAATTTGCAGTTTAACCAGCAACAACGGGATATGTTGACGCCGGATGCCGCAAAGGATACGTTCGGATATGCATTGGGCAGCGGGGTTGCCAGCTACGGAACGATGGTTGTCGGCGGATATGGCGGTGGCGCTGCGGCAAGAGCCTTGGGGGCTTCGGCAAAAGCCGCCGGCCGTGCAACCGGAGCAGCCGCATACGGAACTATGGCCGCAATGGAAGTCGGCGGAGAAGTGCAGGAACGTGCAGATAAATATGCTGCGGATACCGGAGACAATGCGTTTAAAAACTATGAGCCGGAAAAAGCGTTGAAAAATTTGGCGGCAGAGAGTGCATACGGCACAATTTCCGTCATTTTGGAGAAATATCTGGGTTTTGGCGAGCAAAGGAAGCTTTTTAATCTTGATTTGGCGAAATTAAAGTCTCCGACTTTACGGGCAACGGCCAGCCTGACGAAAACAGGCGTTAAAACGGCTGTTTCGGAAGCGGGAACGGAATTTGTTCAAAGTCTGGCAAATATGGGGATTGACCTGATTGATGGTACGATGGACTGGGAGCAGGTTCCCGACCGTTTAAAACAAGAACTGACCGGATGGGCGGCAGCGGCGGTTATCGGCGGAACGGCGGGCGTCGGCGTGGGAATATATAACCGTTCGCGGGGTATCCGGGCAATCAAGGAAGAGATAAGAGGAACTGTACCGGATGCTGATTTGGAACGGACGGCAAGCGCAATCTTTGACAGTGCGGCAGAAAAGATGGCTGACGTTGTTTCGGTCGAACTGGAATTGTCTTCACAGCTGCGGAATAAACACGGGTCGGTTATGGACAGTATGCAACGGGCTGTTAAACAGGCGGTGGATGAAAGCGGTGCTTTTCAGGATGTTGATGAGGATATGCTGGCGGAATATGTCGTTGATACGTCCAAACTCTTTGCAGACCAAGTTTTAGCGGAAGCCAATATAAGGAATGTTCCGATTGAGGAGGTTATACAAGCCTCTGATATTGTCTATGAAAATGGCGGAATCAGGCTGAAATCTCAAACGGAAGGAGGCGAATCCCGTGTTTTGGCAGACAGTTCTGTTAATGTCGAGAGAGAACAGGCTGAAAAAATGGATGTTTCTCAAGAAAAATTATACCAGTTGCCGCAGGAAGCTTACGACGCCCAAGGCAAAGCAGATATAAATACGCCGGAGTTTAAGGAGTGGTTTGGCGATAGCAAGGTAGTGGATAAAAACGGCCGGCCGCTCGTGGTGTATCACGGGACGAATGCGGAGTTTGATATTTTCAGCAAAGAAAAAATTAAACGCGGTACCGGATTTTGGTTTTCTTCAAACAAAGAAACGTCAAAGGAATATGGGGATATAAAAGAATTTTATCTAAGTGTTAAAAATCCTATTGATGTTAATAAAAATAGGAATGATTTTATTAAGTTTGCTAAAGAAGCGATGCCTGAAATACCGAATGATGTGAGCGAACATTATATTATTTCTGATGCTTTAGGCTCTACGGCATTTAAAGAATATTTGCAAAATAAAGGATATGACGCGATTTCTTTGGGGAACAGCTACATCGTTTTCAATCCCAACCAGATAAAGTCCGTCTATAACCGCGGGACTTGGAATGCCAGAAATGACAATATTTATTATCAGCGGGCGTATGCTGGCAGTCGTGTTGATTATGGCCGTCCGAGTTTGGAAGCAATCGGCAGCGGAGAGGGAGCGCAGGCGCACGGCTGGGGGCTTTACTATGCCTTAGATAAAGATGTGGCGGAGGGGTATAGAGAAAGATTTATTAACGAATATGGAGAGGGAATTGTTGAATACAATGGTGTTGTTTATAAAAACAATGATGATTATGCACACTTTCTCTTAAACCTTAAACAAACTAAAAAAGGAGAGATAGCAAGGCAAAGGGAAATAGCTAAATTTTTTAACGAAAACGGAAATATAGAACTTGCAAAAAAACACAAAAAACTTGCAGAAGAAGGCGAAAATATAAATGTAGATGATATTAAAACTCTTGGTCAAGTCCACGAAGTAGAAATACCCGAAAATCCGTTTTTGCTTGATGAACAGTTACCTTTTAGTGAACAACCCGAAATTGTTAAGCAAGGTATAAAAAACGCTATTAAAGAAATATCGGAAGATGCTGAAAAGCAAATTCAAGCACTGGAAAATAAAGATTTTATTGGTAGAGAGATATATAATAAGATTTCTTTATTTTTAGCAAAAACACCGGGGACTCTTGCAGACAAAGAGACATCTTTGCTTCTTGAAAAATATGGCATTAAAGGCATAACCTACGACGGACGGCAGGATGGCAGGGCTTTTGTTATATTTAACCCTGATGATGTGCAGGTTATTCAGAAGTTTTATCAACTGCCGCAAGATGATTTAAACAATGTTATTGACGGACACGAAGTTATTGAAGGATTTGATGAAAACGCGCCCGATGATGCTTTTGTCAGAACTAAAGAAGGACGTGTAGAACACGGTTATATCACAGATGAGCTAGCCAAACAGATAGGAAGCTCTAAGGGTGGGGAAATTCGCCTTTATAATGATTTAGACAAGCATATAGACAAGGGCAGAAAAAAATATATTTTATCGCAGGGGTATGCGGATTTAATTGATTTCGTTGATGATACAATATCCAACTGGGAAAAAATATACAAGGGAAGCGACGAATCGTTTTTAATTACAAAATCAAAGAATAAGGATAATATTGTTGCTGTTAAATTAGAGCAAGACGGCAAATATTATAAAATATCAACAGCGCTTATCAGCCGCAAAGATTATCTTAAAAACAAAAAGACGCTTGCAGAAAGGGCGCAGTCCAATCAACTTCTGACGAAGTCCCCTGGCGCGATCTCGGGTACAAGCGATATTTATAATATAGCACCGACTCGAGAAAATGTCAAGCCAGATTATCAAAACAAACCGCAGCCCAAAGGCTTATATGATGCCAGCAAAAGGGTTATTAAGATATTTGAAAGCGCTGATTTTTCTACGTTGCCGCATGAAATAGCGCATTATTGGCTTGATAATATGTGGAGTTATGTCAGAAGCGGCAATGCGAGCGAAAAATACCGTCAACGATGGAATGTCATAGCTAACTGGTTGAATGTTAAATCGGAACAAGCTGTCTTAACAAGGGGACAGCAGGAAAAATTTGCCCGCGGTTATGAACAATACCTCTTAAACGGTGATTTGCCGACACCGATTATCAAAGGGGCTTTTGATGATTATGACCGTTGGTTGAAACGGGTTTACGGCGACATGAACCGGCTTAATGTGCGTTTGAGCGAAGATGCGGTGAGATTTTTCCAATCTATGACGACAGGTATTCTTCCGCCGCCAAGGATTAGACCTTCAAGAAAACCGCGTGAAAAAATGACGACTGCGGAAAAACTGCGGGAACAGCTGGGATTGCAAGAGCAGGACAGGCAGGAAAAAGAAACAGTCAAACTGGTGGAGGAAATGGAAACGGCACGTCTGGAACCGGACAGTATTGACGCAAGGACTGTAATTGTTTCCAATATTACAGAGGGAGAGACAGGAAAAAGCCGGATATACAGCCGCGAAGTTGAAAGAAATATTGATGCGTTGCAGGAAATCGCCGATGTTGACCTAGATTACAATAAAATCAGGTTGGAAGAGCAGGCGCAAAGGGCTGCCGATTTTGTAAAAAATAATTTGGAAGATGCTCGTAAAATTATAGACGGTCGAAAATCAGCCCCCGAAAATATCCTCGATACGGCAATCCGTATTGCCTATGAACAGGAAATGCTGCGAATCGGTGATAATGCCGAGTATTTGCGTGCGCTGAAACTGCATTCCAGCTTGCAGACGCTGCGAGGTCAGGAAATTGTTGCCGAAAGGATTTCCACTAAGGATATAGCCAGCCCGACATATTGGATAAATAAACTTGTCGCACACAGAACCTATAAAGCAGCATCTAAGATTTTTAAAGGATATGCGGAAGCTGTTGGCGGAGACAGTCCGGTTGATTTGTACAAAAAAATGATAAAAAATGAGACTGACCGGATTACAAAAAAAGTTTTAGCCGAAAAGACAAGAGAAGAGCAGCAAAAGGTATTAAATGCGGAATTGAAACGCCTGCGGTATGAATATGGTACAGGCGTACAGGGCGAATTGTTTCAGATGCCGCTTGAGCCGTTAAATACCAGAAATGCAAAAATGTATGTTCGCGAAGCTTTGGACGACATTTTCGGAACAACGGTGTCGCAGGAAGAGGCGAATCAGATTATCGGAAAAATCGGAGAAATTGAGAAAAGTATTGTTAATACGCTTGATGAAACCGGCAACCCAAGTGTGCAGACGTGGCAAAAAATAAATGAGATGAATAATCTGGTTGAAAGTTTGACGCCGTCTCCGGCTTTGCAAATTGCGACATCTATCGTCGGCCGCGGGATGATGTTGTCGTCTGTAAAGTCTCCGGTGCTTAATGTTGTCAGCAATACCGAAAATATTTTAACCGAAATGCTAATTCGCCGGGCAGTAAATTCACTGGAGGGCGGAGCATCTTTTTCGGCGGTGGATAAAAATGTTGAAAAGGATTATCTGGCTTATGCCGATGATGTTTATCGGGCAAGCGGATATAATGTATCAACAACGGAAGGGTTGGACGCAGCAACGGTTACACTGGGCGAACGCAGGATAAGCACGCAAGGGGCTGGAAAATTCAGAGCATTTGCCAGAGGTGTAGAAACCGGTGTGTTTAAGTATCTGATGGGTTATCCTGATTCACGTGCAAAAGATTTTGTTTTCAGCGATACGGCGGCTTTAGAGGCGACAACTATCGCACAAAACGAAGGATTGAGCGGAGAAATGCTGTCAAAAAGAGCAACAGAACTATATAGGGATGCTACCAGAGTTGCACCGCTGACAGAAGAGGGAATGCTTATTCGTGAAAAAGCGATGATAGAGGCAAATGTTGCAACATATACCAATGATACGGCTTTCTCAAAATTTGCACTGGGGATTCGTGAAACTTTAAATAAAGTTACAGGAAATGTCCGCTTAGGCGACCAGCTTATGCCGTTTGTCAAGACACCGGCGAATGTTGTGGCTTTGGGTATGGAATACAGTATTGGCGCGGCATATCTGATTCCGAATCTGACGACGGTTATCCGTGATGTTAAAGCCGGAAAGCTATCAGCTAAATCCTGGACGGCGATTAAAGCGGCAGTAAGGAACGGATTGGGGGTTGTTTTAGCGATGCTGATTGCAATGGCGTTAGACCCGGATGATTATACACCGGACTATGACGCGCTGACGATGTCGGAAAGGAGGTTGGCACTTGAGAAAAATGCAGTGTTTAATTCTATAAGAATCGGTGATAAATATATCTCCTTAGATTATTTCGGTCCGCTTGCGGTGCCTTTAACGGCGGTTTTGTCTGCACGGAGAAGAGGCGAAGTTGCTTGGTTTGGGTATGCTAAAGGTGTTGCCTCGCAATTGCAGAAACTTCCGGGATTACAGGAGTTTTCGGAAACGGTTGACGCTATTGGGAGAGCTACAAGCAATAAACCGGAGAAGACAGTTAAGAATTTAAATAATGCCTTAATTGATTTTGTACGGGCGCGGACAATTCCTTCAATTGTTAATGATTTGGCTAAATCTATTGATACATACGAACGGGAAACCAGCGCCGGCACTTATGATAAGGCGCAAGCGTCTGTTCCGGGAATCCGGGAAGAGCTGCCGCTGAAATATACAACGACAAGCAGGACGCCTAAAGAAACCGAGGCGGCATTAAGTATTCTTTTGTTTGGCGCAAGGGTTAAAACGGCTGCCTCTAATCGGGTTATTTATGAGATAGACCGGCTTTATAAGAAAAATGCAAAGCCGACGATAACGGATGTTACACGCAGCGGAAAGCTTTCCGAGTTAAGTGAGGCCAAGCAGCAGAGAGTGAGAAAAGAATTTGCAAAACGGTATTATGACGGGGTTTATACGCTTATCAGGACGAGAGAGTACCGGGCAAAGGATGATGAACAGAGAGCAGCGGCAATAAACAAGGTACGGCGGCAAATTATTGAACAGTTGAAAAAGGAATATATAAAATAGGTTAACTTAATTTAAATCTTTATATGTATAATGAAAACAGTTTTGAACATTCAAAAGGATAGAAAAATGAAGAAAGTTTTGTTTTTAAGCTGGGTATTGCTGGCTTTTTCCGTAAATGCGTATGCGGCAGGAACCCGATATTATGTTGCAGAACCTCAGTATTACGCCACGAAAGCAAAAACTTACCATACTACAGGAGCGCGGCCGTATATTGGATTAGATTATGTTAATTCGTCGGCTGATATAGATGGTAATGATTTTGAAGACAATTTAAATGCAGTTGCTGTATCTGTCGGGGTCAGAATGCATAAAAATTTTGGGATTGAGGCTTTTTATCAGCAATCAGAAGAGGGCGAAAAAAGCGTGCCGTATGGAAATATTAGTGTAAAGACACTAGATGAGTACAAGGCTTATGGTGTCGATTTCATGGGTTATCTCCCTCTTACCAATAATTTGGAAGCGTTGATGTCTCTTGGAGTTGCGTATTATGATGCTGAATCATATATAAAACTACAGGGAACAAAGATAGGAGATGACGATAACGGCATAGGGTATAGAGCAGGTATCGGCTTTCAGTATAATTTTGACAAGAATTGGTCTGCTAGAATTATGGGAAGGTATGTCGATGCAGATATTGAAGGCCTAGATCACTTTTTTGATATTACGGCAGGTGTTCGGTATCATTTTTAAAAACCTATTGACAACTGACATAGTTTAGTATAGTTTTTACTAAGATGAAAGAGTGCGCTCTATAAGGACGCGCTCTTTTTTTATGGAGAAAATAATGACAATAGCAAACAATTACGTTCCCATTCGGCAGGAAGCTAATGGGAATACGAAAAGTTTTACGTTTGATTTTCGGGTATTGGATGATGATTATTTGGTTGTTTATCAGGAAATTGGCGGTAAACAGACAGTGGTTGACAGTTCAGACTATACCGTTAATGCACAGGAAGTCGGGGGAACGGTTGATTTTAATACGGCGCCGGTTGCCGGGAGTTATATTATTATAACCCGTGATGTTCCGCTTGACCAGTTGACCCCATATCGGACGTCAAGCGGTTTTCCGGCAAACAGGGTAGAAGAAAATCTTGATAAGCTGACTGCTATAACGCAGCAGTTAAAAGAATCTGTCGACCGCGCGCCGAAACTTCCGGTCGGTACAGCAGGTGTGGACGTTACTCTGCCTTTACCTGATGCGGGGAAGGCTATAATTTGGAATGATACAGGAAACGGGTTTGCTAATTCCAAAGACAATTTTGATGATATTGTGGCAAACGCGACAGAGCAAGCTAACATAGCAACACAAAAAGCGGCTGAAGCTTCAGCCAGCGCGTCAGAGGCAGCAGAGAGTGCAACAACAGCAGCTGGTAGTGCAGAACAAGCTGAAGAGGCTTGGAATAGTATAGAGATGTATAAAAAATTCAATCCATATTTTTTGAATAATGTAGATGTTGTTCCAAACCAATTCGTTGCAGATTCGACATATTCTGGCTATCCTTGGAAAGCATTGGTAGCTAACGTTGATACACATCTTCCATATAAAAACGGCATGAATTGTTATGGTTTTGTAACTTTTGCACCCCAAGATATTAATAGCGGTAATTTTGCACCAGTAGCATCTTTTGGCGTGGGTTATGTTGTGGCCGACAGTACTCAAATGAGATGTTCAATTTATGCAAAAGAGAAACCCACTGAAATATTTGTCATTCCAACCATAGCTTTTTATTTGGGGAGTTATAACCAATGAGTATAGGATTTACCAATTCAGTTGTATATTCCGGCGGAGGCGGCGGCGAAACGGTATATGCTGTAAACAATACGGGAGCGGCGGTAACAAAGGGGACGAAAGCGCTGCTAAACAGCCACCAGCGGGAAACGACGGCAA
>OIGD01000448.1_pt1 | contig 49188 bp, 34 predicted proteins | sample 1582211 | NCBI WGS metagenome assembly OIGD01 (sample SAMN04414078, study PRJEB24778) | human gut metagenome | material: faecal | host: Homo sapiens
CAGACGGTCCATCAGGTTGTTGGTCGAAACCATCTCCAGCGTCTGTTTGCCGACCACGGCAAGACCTCCCGTGAGGTCCTTCTTCTTCTGCGTACCGTAACCCACAACCACTACCTCGCTCAGCGTGGCGGCGTCCTCCTTAAGACGGATGGTCACGTCGGTCTGGCCTTTCAGGTCGTAGGTCTGGGTGGTCATGCCCACATACGACACCACAAGCTGAGCCTTGTTGCTCTTAACATTGACTTTGAACTTACCGTCGATGTCGGTAGCCGTTCCGTTACCGGGTACGCCCTTCTCCATCACGGTGGCGCCTATCACCGGCTCGCCGGTGTCGTCGATGACCGTTCCCTGCACCGCTACCTGCGCCATTGCCGCACTTGTGGTGCCACAGAGAACCAACGCCATCAACGCGCGTGTCACACGTTTGAAAATCGTTCTCATTAGGTGATTTAGTTTATTATTGTATTATGTTTCCAGTTCTGTTGCTGTTGCATATTTACGTTCGTTTCTATCGTCGAAGCAGTCACAGTCACTTCGTTCGGCCGTAAATATCCTGCGGTCGTGAGTTGTTCATCCGGCTTATGAAGCCCTTTGAGTTTTTCACGGTTGCAAAGTTACATACTGCCGTCCGAAATTTATGATCCTATTTTGACATTTGTTGTTTAACTTAATTTAAAGTGTGTTTTACTGCTGCAATCGGCGTGTCATACGCCTCCAGCAGCTTGTCATCGGCATTTACGATGTTCTTATTTATAATACTGGAATTGTTAAATCATGATGCAGTGTTACGGATTCGTTAATATCTATCGCTGTTTTCTATCGTTAATGTTATGATTTCTGTAATTTTACTATCGTTTCGGCGTGTGTTTGTGACATTATGTCAAATCAAGATGTTGGTTTTTTATTGCTTAATACAGGGGTTTCGTTTCATTTTGCTGCAAATATAGTATAAAAATGGCGACCCACATAGAGGCCGCCACCATATTTATACTATTTTAGCAGAAATTAAGGACCTTAAAGGATTCCTCCCGAGAACTTGCCTAAGCGTTTCATGGCGAACGAGAAACAGATACGGTATATGCCGTATGTCAGCAGCGAGATGCCCAGCCATACCCATTCGATGTAGAGGCTCTCTACGGGATTTACCAGGAATATCATCGAGAAACCGATGGTACAGAACAGCATCACGATCATCCATACCACCCACCAGGGATTGTACTTTATCATCATGCAGCTCTCCACCACGCCGTCGATGGCCACGACCAGGATCCATATTCCTATTATATACATGAATGTGATGACCAGCTCCGGCATCGGTATGCAGAACATCCAGATGCCGCATAGCAGTTCCAGTATTCCGAGGAACAGGCTCCATCCCCATTGCGAATAGAGACCGCTCACCGAGAACGCGAACGTGAAGTTAAGCACGCCGGCAGCGCACATACATGCCGCGAACACATACGCCAGAATCGGCAGCGACTGCGACGGATCGCACAGACACCAGATTCCGAAGCCTATAGCCAATAAACCCGTGAGCATGGGTATCCACCAATAACGGCTCACGAGACCCTTTTCTGTAATTCTTGCCATAATGATATGTTTTTTATAGTATTTAGTATTCTGCTGTTTTAACAATCGGTAACACTTACATGTTCAACCCCGTCTCCCCGTTTCGCCATTTGGGAACTCAGGGCCTGTTCCTTATAGATAAAACTGTAAGTATTTGTTCATTTTCATGTAGGGCTGCTCACTGGTGCAGCCTTCCCTGCGACTGCCGGCAACTCCATTGGCAAGTTGCTCAGGGGAACACCCCTACATATCGAAATGTTCATTTACTTTGTGCGTGAACTATAACCCGAAATATTCATACAGATGCGTCGAAAATCAGGACAAATGATTAAGATGGAGGAAAAATCGGATGCTTGTAACAAATGGAGTAGAAAATGACGTATTTATTGATATTATAAAATCGGATATCGGTGTAATTTTGCCGTAACGATAGCGAAGAAATAACCGTCATTGTAAACGACAATAGCATCAATAACAACATTAATATCATGAAGAAACTTCTTCTTGCAAGCGTGCTTGCATTGTCAAGCACAGTTGCCTTCCGGAGCATGGCTTGGACAGGCAACGACTGGATGTCGGAATTGCCCGACAACGCCTATGTGGCACAGGTGTCGATTCCGGGCACACACGATTCCGCAACCGGCAATGGATGCACATTGGAATCCTTTTCAAAGACTCAGGCACTGCCGCTCGACAAGCAGCTTGAGCTCGGTATCCGTGCATTCGACTTCCGTCCGAAAGTAAACGGCAACACCCTTAACGCTCAGCATGGCATTGCCGTCTGCAACATCACATTCGACGCGGCAATGAAAGATGTGATCGCCAAATTCCTGAACGAGCATCCCACGGAATTTGTAGTGCTTCACCTGCTGTATGCCAACGATTTCGACAAAGACAAGGCCAATTATGCCCGTTTGCTCAAGACACTGTTCGAAAGCAACGAACTGAATGGTAAAGCTGTAGCATTCCGCCGCGATCTCACCGTAGGCGAAATGCGTGGCAAAATACTTGTTCTGAGCCGCGACCGCTATGCCGACCAGCCCTATTTCGGCGCGTTTATGGACAACTGGAGCGAGGAGTTCAACGGCGTCTCTGACCGCAGCCGCATCATCGGCGCTTCGGGCGACGAGATGAACAACTCGAAGCTCTTTGTCCAGGACCGTGCAAAAACTAACGGCGACAACACAGAGAAAACCACTTTCATGACCCGTCTGCTGGACTTCACAACACGCCACAACATCAACGGCGATCCCGCAAACCTTGTATGGGCCTTCAACTTCCTGTCGTCATATTCAAACGATCCTTCCACGGCATCAAGTTATAAGGCTAACGCCACTGTATTCAACAAGATCTTCGCAGATTATATGGGTTCGGCGAGCAACATGGCCGGTCCTACAGGTTTGGTGATGATGGATCAGGTCGGAACCGACGAAACCAACGGCAACGCATCGGTTAAGGCCGTAATCGACAACAATTTCAAATATCTCGTCAATACAACTGAAGCTACGGCCGCTAAGGGCGGGACCCCCCAATTCCGTCTTGACAAGGCATGGCTTCAGGCTGACGGCATGTATTACAACTGCGGTGGCGACAAGGCTCTTCCCATAATCGCCGACTTCGACGGCGATGGTCGCATGGACTTCTACTGCAGCGGACAATCCTGGGAATGTGATGACAATAACAACTGGAACTGGGGCGATGCCTCTTATATGGCGTTCAACAAGGGATTCGGACATCCATACGGTTTTGAGGCATACGACAATTCAGGCGTAAAGCGTGGAGAGCCACGTGACGCTTCCAATAAAGAAGACTTCCTCCCGATCGTTTATGGCGCTCAGGTACGTGCATTGGCCGACCTTAACCAGGACGGTGCCGTGGACTTCATGCTTTGGGACTGCGACCAGCATGGATGGGGTACTTATCAAAAGCACACACCATGGGGCGACCCCAACAATCATGTGTTGATCAATAACGGCAACGGCTCCAAGTTCAGCATGATCGAAGGCTATCCCAACAATATCGCCAACAACAAGCACAACGACTGGGGTTGCTCGCTTCCCGGCAAATACCATCGCCTTTCTGTAGCAGATGCCAACGGTGACGGCTATCCCGACATTCTTATGGTAACCGAAAACGGCACCTATGCCGGCGGCTGGTACGATAAAAATGGAACTTCCCTCTTCATCAACAACGGCGACAATACATTTGAACGTAAATACATCGCCTCGAACCGTAATACCTATGCCACATCGCTCTTCGGAGATTTCAACTGCGACGGATATCCCGACATCCTGTTGAACGGATGGCATGACGCAATCACCGACGACTTCGGCAATACAATAGATGGCGGATGGGAACTCGTCATCATGACCAACGACGGTAAAGGCAATTTCTCCTTAGCTTACCACAGCAACGCCTACGGCAAGAACGATGACAATGGCAAGGAGACCGCAATCCATGTAATTGACTATGACCAGGACGGCAAACAGGATATTCTCTTGATCGGAACAACCAACTCAAACAGCTTCAACAACAGCAACGGCCGCGATGCCAAAGTGGCCTTCATACTTCGCAATGAATCCGACGGAACGGGCGTGAAGTTCAGCGAGGTTCTTACCGACCTGCACGCCGCGTCAGAGGCCATGGCGCGCACTTCCATCCTTGCAGACTTCAACGGCGACGGCTTCGTTGACTATCTCGCCGACGGTTGGGGTCTCCCCAAAAATGATTGGTCTAACGGATCATACCTCTCCTACAGCCAGGGAAAATACAACAATAACTACGGCCTTGCCGATGGTGTGATCAAAAAGATGAATTATAACGATGAAGAAGTAGAAGAGGAGCAGTGTTGGATAACCTTCGGCGACATCGACGGCGACGGTATGCTTGACATCATCTCGCCCAATGGCTCCAACGCTCCCCGCATATACCTCAACCGCACACTCGAAGGTAAGAATCAGGTGCCTCAGGTACCCGCTGCTCCCGAAAACCTCAATCTGACTTTTGACAATGACAAGAATCGTGTCAATATCAGCTGGGACAAGATGACCACACCCTCCGGCAGCAAGGCTGTCTACAACACCTATATCCGTCCTGTCAACAACGATGGTCGCGCCATTACAAAAACTTTCATGCGCGTTCCCGCCAACATCGAGTCCGGTAAACTCAAGGCCTATAGCGATTGGAGCTCATTCCTCCCCGACGAGAAATGCTTCTTCGAGAACCTCGAAGACGGACAATACGAGGTAGGCGTGCAGTCTGTTGGTTACAACTACGGCGCCTCGAAGTTCACGACTCAGCAGTTTACCGTCGGCAACGGCGGCATAACCACCGGCATTAACGGCACTATAGCTGAAGAAATGAAAAAGACGGTGAATGTCTACAACATGCAGGGCATCCTCGTCCGTCAGGGCGTAGAACGTGCCGGCGCACTCGACGGCCTCTCAGGCGGCATCTACATCGTCAACGGCAAAAAAATCCTGAAACGGTAATATTACCCCATACACCGCGCATCGGTCGATTCCCACCCGAATCGACCGATTTTTTGTTAAACTTCTTGTCAGTTTCTTTGCGTGGTTCGGAGAGGCTGCGCTACTATGCGCCGACCCGAGGCGATGAATTGTAAAACTTATGGCGCGTGATTTGTGTTATAATTTCAGAACCGAATTTAATTAATTTTAAGTAATGTTGAATGTGGAATTTTGAATGTTGCATTCCGCATTATGAATTCTGAACTTTATAAATCTCTCACTATATGAATTTCAACAATTTTACGATTAAGTCGCAGGAGGTGGTTCAAAAGGCGATAGATTACGCCAAGGCATCGGGCCAGCAGATGATTGAGCCGGAACATATACTGAAGGCCATCATCTCCGAGTCGGAGCCAATCGTGAACTTTATCTTCCAGAAGACGGGTGCCGCGCTTGGATCGGTCAAGAGCGCACTGGACGCCGCGATTGCCGCTTTGCCAAAAGTGTCAGGCGGTGACGTGGCTTTGTCACGTGAGTCAAACGAGGCTTTGCAGAAAGCCGTGGACTATTCCAAGAAAAACGGCGACGAATATGTGTCCGTAGAAGCAATGCTGATGGGCATACTCCAGACGCGCTGCAAGGCGTCGCAGATACTTAAGGACGCAGGTCTGACCGAGAAGGACCTGCAGGCCGCCATCCAGGAGCTGCGCAAGGGCAACAAGGTGAAGGACCAGAGTGCCGAGGAGACATATCAGGCCCTGAGCAAATATGCCATCAACCTGAACGACCGCGCGCGTAACGGCAAACTCGACCCGGTCATCGGCCGCGACGAGGAGATACGCCGCGTGCTCCAGATCCTGTCGCGACGCACCAAGAACAACCCCATGCTGGTGGGCGAGCCGGGTACCGGTAAGACGGCCATCGCCGAGGGACTGGCCATGCGCATCGTGCGCGGCGACGTGCCGGAGAACCTGAAGTCGAAACAGATCTATTCACTCGACATGGGTGCCTTGGTGGCAGGTGCCAAATACAAGGGCGAGTTCGAGGAACGGCTCAAGGCCATAGTTAACGAGGTGTCGGGGTCGGACGGCGAGATAATCCTGTTCATCGACGAAATCCACACCCTGGTGGGTGCCGGCAAGGGCGAGGGCGCCATGGATGCCGCAAACATCCTGAAACCGGCCCTGGCCCGCGGCGAGCTCCGTTCCATCGGAGCCACCACTCTGGACGAGTATCAGAAATATTTCGAGAAGGACAAGGCTCTGGAGCGCCGTTTCCAGAAGGTGATGGTGGATGAGCCGGACGAGCTGTCGGCCATCTCGATTCTTCGCGGTCTGAAGGAGCGTTACGAGAACCACCACAAGGTGCGCATCAAGGACGAGGCCATCATAGCCGCCGTTCAGCTGTCGGTGCGCTATATCACCGACCGTTTCCTGCCGGACAAGGCCATCGACCTGATTGACGAGGCTGCATCCAAGCTGCGTCTGGAAATGGACTCCCAGCCTCAGGCACTGGACGAGGCTTCGCGCAAGATCAAGCAACTTGAGATAGAGCGCGAGGCTATCAAGCGCGAGGGCGACGACTACAAGCTTAAGGAGATAGACGAAGACTTAGCGAACCTGCGCGACACCGAGAAGTCGCTGCGCGCCAAGTGGCAGGCCGAGAAGAACGAGATCAACAAGATCCAGCAGAACAAGATAGACATCGAGCAGCTGAACTACGAGGCCGAGAAGGCCGAGCGCGAGGGTGACTACGCGAAGGTAGCCGAGATACGCTATAGCCGCATCAAGCAGAAACAGGACGAGAACGCGGCCATCCAGGCGCGACTGAAGGAGCTGCAGGGCGAAGGCGCCATGATCAAGGAGGAAGTGGACGCCGAGGACATCGCCGAGGTAGTGAGCCGCTGGACCGGCATTCCTGTCAAGAAGATGGCCCAGAGCGAGAAGGAGAAGCTGCTGCACCTGGAGGAGGAACTGCATAAACGTGTCGTAGGTCAGGAGGACGCCATACGCGCCGTGTCGGACGCCGTGCGCCGCAGCCGTGCCGGTCTGAACGACCCCAGACGCCCCATCGGTTCGTTCATATTCCTCGGCACTACCGGTGTCGGAAAGACCGAACTTGCCAAGGCCTTGGCCGAATATCTGTTCGACGACGAGGACATGATGACCCGTATCGATATGTCGGAGTATATGGAGAAGCACTCCGTGAGCCGACTGGTCGGAGCGCCTCCGGGATACGTGGGTTACGAGGAGGGCGGTCAGCTCACCGAGGCCGTGCGCCGTAAACCGTACTCCGTGGTGCTGTTCGACGAGATCGAGAAGGCCAATCCCGATGTGTTCAACATTCTGTTGCAGGTATTGGACGACGGTCGTCTGACCGACAACAAGGGACGCTTCATCAACTTCAAGAACACCATCATTATCATGACGTCCAACATGGGTTCCGACATAATCCGCCAGAACTTCGAGGGCTTCAACGATAAGAAGGAGGACGAGAAGCAGGACATCATATCCCGCACCAAGCAGGATGTGATGGACCGCCTGAAACAGATAATCCGTCCGGAGTTCCTGAACCGTATCGACGAGACGGTGATGTTCACGCCGCTGAGCAAGAAGGAAATCCTGGAGATTGTGGAACTGCAGGTGCGCAGCGTGAAGAAGATGCTGCAGACCAACGGCATCACCTTGGAGGTTACGCCCGCGGCGCTCGACCTGCTGGCCGAGGACGGCTACGATCCCGAGTTCGGCGCACGTCCCGTGAAACGGACCATCCAGCGCCTGGTGCTGAACCAGCTGTCGAAAGACATCCTGGCGCAGAAAGTGGACCGCGAGCACCCCATCACCATCGATGTCCGCGACGGGGAGCTGGTATTCGTGAACAAGTAGCCTGGGAATTAAGGTCTTTAGGGTCCTTAAGGTCCTTAAGGTCCTTAGGGTCTTTAAAGTCAAAAACGGAATGGTGTGCCGGCTGCCGGCACACCATTCCGTTTTATTCATAGACGTTAGGGATTGGTGGTCAGTTGTGGATGTCGCCGGAGCCCTGTATTATCTTGGAGACCTTGGTGGCTTTCAGGCCGCGGGCGTTGATGTTGTCCGAGCCCTGGCACATCAGGCTGGCGTTGGTGCACGAGCCCGCTAAGGTTATGTCGCCGGAACCCATTACCACGGCCCGCAATGTCGTTGTATTGACGAGATTGATGTTCAGATCGCCCGAACCCATTACATTGGCCTCGACCGACCTGGAGTCCATCTTACGCACCAGGATGTCGCCCGAACCGCCGACATTCACCTTGGCCGAAGAAGATGACTCCGCACTGCCGACAACCAGATCGCCGGATCCAAAAACTCCTAACGTCACGACAGATGCCTTGACGGAACCGGCCGTGATATCTCCAGAGCCAAATAACATCAATGACAGATTTGTGCCTGTAAACTTATCTACCTTCGCATCGCCCGATCCGTAGAGCATTATGCTCTCTACCTTGTTGCCGTATACCTTAATCTTCGCCGGCTCCTTTTCATAACTGTTCTCGCTGACGTGGATCATCAGATTGTCGCCCGACGACATGAGCATGATGCTTTCGCGAGCCTGCTTCGACCCTATGATTTCAACTCGAGGCGAGCCGGGGAGATATTCCAGGTCGGACGAAGTATAATTCATCACCTTGGAAAAATCTTCACCTCGGAAACGCGTAAGGGTGCCGGCAGGCTCTTTTGCTCCCGCGATGCCCGCACACAAGGCGACGGCTATTATCGATATTACAATTCTTTTCATCTTTATTCCCTCCTATTCTTATTCGTCCGTTTTATCATAATCCTCGTATTTCGACTTGGTCCTCACGAGGCCTTTATTCCAGTTTATCACCGACACTTCCGCGACATTAGGCGCATCAGAGTTCCATATCACCATCTGTGTGATTTTGTCGCCGTCATCGGTAAATTTTTCATACACCGCATACTCCTGAACGCCCTGACTGGTGCGCATCATGACCTCTACGCTCGGATTATCCTTCAGATACTGTTTAAGGATCTTCCTGGCCATCGCCACACTCTTCTCAGAATAACACTGATAGGAATAGAATGATGAGAAACCCTTGTCAAGACGGATGGAATGCTGCCCCGACGAGCTGGCCCATATCTTCTTGTTGTGTGCGAAACGTCCCGAAACGTATGTGCTCTCGACATTGTCTACTCCGGCGAGATCAGCAAAGATGTCCTGAGCATTTATAGAGCCGGCCATGAATGAAACCATGGAGGCCAGAAGCATGACCGTCACGCAGTATTTCTTAGATGTATTCTTTATTATGTTCATAGTTATGTGAGTTTTAGAGGTTATAAATGTCGTTCATTTCCATTTCATATCGAGACTTGACATCGCTTATCCTGAAGTTTTCCTCGGTCATTCCGCTTTCAAGCCGCACGAAAACTGTACTGAGGATTGCATCGGCCTCGCGTTCGTCGGTTACGACATGGTAATTGGCTGCCACAAGGCGTTCTTCCTCCTCCTCCGAAAGATACAGATCGTCGTCGCTGTCTGTCTCTACCGGCTTATGCTTCACGGCATGGCGCGGCGCTTTCTTATGGACCGAAGCCAACTTCCTCGATTCTTTTTCAACCGCAGGAGCGACCGCCCGAGGTTGTTCCGGCGTCATAAAAAGCATCGTGTCGGTCGAGACCGGTCTGACATCCGGCGTTTCGCTTAAAGCCATTCCAGCCTTATCTCCGACCATAGCCTTATCGTTTGACTTAAGAAACGGTATCGTCAATACCACAGCCATACATGCGGCGGCGGCACAGGCAGTCATAGCGCGTCTGCGCCAACCGAAGCCTGTACGTTGCGGCCCCCTTTCTCCGGCCATTTCCGCCTCAATGGCTGAGTTTATGCGCTCGGATACTTCATGCGGCATTTCGGCATACTCCTCACCCGCCTCAGCCATGGCACGGAACATCTCGCGCTCCATCTCCAGGTCTGCGGGCAACTCCCTGTCTGTGGCGAAGAAATCCGCAAGCCGCTGCTGCTCGGCGGGAGTCGTATTCCCGTCGTACCACCGGTTCAGTATTTCGCGTATTTCGTTGTATTCGTTCATAGTCATGAGGAAGATTGTTATTATCCATCAGTTCCCGGAGCTTTCGCCGTCCGCGCGACAGCAGCTGCCTCACATTCGCTTCGGTCATTCCGGTTGCTTCGGCAATCTCCGCGTTGTCAAGGCCTCCGAAGCTGCTTAGCCTTACCACTTTGCTTTGTCCGGGCGGAAGCGAGTCTATCAGGACCTCTATCCTGTGCCGGGTGTCGCGGTATTCGGTCGAAGCCCTTTCTTCCGGAGCCTTGAATTCGGCCACTTCATCGAGCGTTACCGCCGGTTTCCGTCGCCGCATCATCGTGATGCACTCCCTTCGCAGGGTTGAAAGGGAATACATCCTCAACGCACCGTCATCGTCCGGAATATCGACACGATGCCGCCACAGTTTGATCTGTGTTTCCTGCACCACATCGGCGGCATCGTCGGGCGGCATACCCATCTTCAGCGCCAAACCATACATCAATCGCTGAAGCGGCAGTACCCGTTGTCGAAATTCCTTCTCGGTCATCGGTTCACTTTCCGCCGCCCTGACTGCCTCCCTGGCCACTGCCGCTATCTTCCTTCTCTATATTGGCCGCAGTCTTCTTCACACTTGCCTTCAGACCGCCGAACTTGTATGAAATGTTAAGTCCAACATTCCACTGGCTGTAACGGTTGTGACTGGTGAACCGTACCGTTTCGTCCTTCTGAGTATAACCGTTGGTGCGGTGCGAGGGCAGGAAATTGCCGGCATTCACGCTGATATTAAGGGCGTCGTCTTTCAGGAAGGCACGACTGGCACCGATTCCGTAATAATATCCATTCTGACTGCCTCTGCTCTGTAAATCCAGCCACGGCGTATAGAATCCGCCGTATGCGCTGAGACGTACCTTGCACGGCAACTTATAGTTCAGGTTCGTATTTCCGTAAAACTGCCATCCGCATCTTTTTGCCTTAAGCATATCGGAATTCGCCATCATATAGGTATAGGACGTGGAGGCATATATCGACCAGCGAAGATCGGGGATTATGTTCCAGTCTCCGTTGAGATCGAGACTGACGGCATGGGATTTTCCGATGTTGGCGTAAGTGGTGTTCATGACGTTATCCTTCATGAAAATTATGTCGTTCACCATATTGGCAACGTATCGGTAATTGATCTTCGCGCCGCCGGTGATTTTACTGCCGTCGTAATTGGAATACGCCAGCGACACGTTGTGTCCCTTCTCGCTCTTAAGGTCGGGATTACCATACGAAATCTGACCGGGAGTCATCATGTTTACATACGGATTCAGTCTCCACAGACTGGGCCGCGAGATACGCATCTGATAAGCGGCGCGCAGACTCGATCCCTGCGTGATGTTATAGCTTACGGCGGCGTTCGGCACCACGTCGTTGAGGCGTGTGGTGAAATCGGGATACTCCCCTATCTTATACTTCAGGCCCATGCGTGTATGCTCGTAACGCAATCCGGTCTTGAGATTCCATTTGTCGAACGTACCGGACCAGGAAACGTATGCCGCGTATATATCCTTGAACTGATTCAGCTTCACGCGCAAGGACTCGTTCATGACGGCATCGTCGGGATTCGTGCCGAAATAAGGCCTGGTATCGGCATCCGTTGGATTGAGATTCATCTTGGCGCCGGCCTCGATCAGATTATGTTTGTTCAACTTGTTGGAATAATCTATCTGAAGCACATGCGTATTGTAACCGGTCAGGTCCTTGCTGCGCGACCATGGCGCTTCCGTCAGATCCCCTTCGATGGCTTCTGTCACGTAATCGGTCAGATAATTGTTGTGTCCTAAGTCATATTCATACGAGACTACAAGCGTATGATCCTCGCGTCCGAAGGTATGCTGATACGACGCCGAGAAACCGAACCCGTTATAATGACCGCTGTTCTTGCCGTTGCGGTTCAGATTCCAAAGCACCGACATGTCGTTACCGTACATGGTGCGGTTCTCCCGGCTGTCGTTCCCCCAGCTGTTGAAGCTGTAATATCCGGACAGCGTAAACAGATTGAGCGTATCAGGCTCCCATGACATATTGAAGTTGGCCCCGGTATAATCCCAACCGCTCTTATATCTTGAATGTGACCGCATCAGATGGTTGGGACCTCCGGTCAGGTCCTCCTGCTCACGATCGCTGGTGTTCCAGCGTGGCCAGATCTTGCCGTTGTTATAGTTGACCGTAGCATCGAACATAACCTTGTTGGCCTTGAACCTTGAGTTTACGTATCCTCCGGCCTGCCATGAGTTCACCCATCCCGACAGCTGCGTCATGAATCCGCTCAGATTCTGCTTCCGGTCCGTGACGATATTCAGGATTCCTCCCACGCCCTCGGCCTCGTACTTGGCTCCCGGCTCGGAAATAACCTCTATCTTTTTGATTGACGACGCCGGTATGGATTTCAGCACAGTCTTAAGATCGCCTTTCAGCATCGGGTCCTCGCGGTTATTCATCAGTATCTTGAAGCTGGACTGCCCGTTGACCTTTACGTTGTCCTCGGCGTCCACCGTCACACCCGGCACTTTACGCAGGATCTCGAGTATGTTGGAGCTGCCCGACTCCGGGTCCTCGGTCACGTTGTATGTTAGTTTCGCGCCGTCGCTCTCCACTAATTTCTTCTGCTGCACTATCACGAAATCCTCAAGGTCCGTGTATCCGGCCGCGCCGACGGTATCGGTCTCGACCGTCGGCGTGGCGGATATCGTGGTGTCAGGAACCTCCGCGGTCGCCGCAACCACAGCTATAGTATTCAGGTATGAAATCAGTGAAAAGGCCGTTACGGCCATAATTGTTTTGTTCATTTTGTGGAATCTGAATTAATTACACTTATAAGACGCGCTGACTTCACGATTTGTGACACTATCGCTGAAAAAAAGTTGCATTGCTACATGCCAAAGGCATCTCCCTACAGTATATCAAGCATTTATTCTTACCTTGCCAGCGACACGTTCACCGCAATACCGTAGTTGGAATTGCTGGTGGGATATGCGTTGTTGGACACTAACGGGGTGTTGGTCTGATGGTCGAAGAACATGGAGAGCGTGATACGTTTCGACAGCTGATAGCTGGCCATGAAGTTGACCGAGAATGTCTCTGTGCCCTGCGTGGCCTGCGTGTATGCGGTCTCTATGCGGCGTATCAGCGACTGGTTATGGCTCCACGAGAAGTCGAGGTTCAGAGTCAGATCGTTGCTCACCATACCCTGCTTACTGCCTATCTTCAATATCTTGTTGAAATTGGCAATCTTATAGCCTGCGCCAACCTGAAGCTGCTTGCTGGACGTCTCCACAATCTGACCGGCCGAGGTGTTGAGGTTCAGTGTACGAGCGTCACGGTATTCGGCATTGAGTGTCAGGTCATTGTTCATCGTGACCTTAAGACCGATCAGCGGTGCGAATTTTTCGGTAATCGCAACGGACGGTATATTGAACGGAGACGAGGGCTGAGGCGTCTGGGTCTGTTCGTTCATCACGAAACCATTATTGCCCATACCGTTGCCAACCCAGTTCATGTAGCTGGAATACGACCCGATGGAGTATGTGCACTGATATGCATGGTTCAAAGTAATAGACTTGAACCAGCGGCGCAGGTTGCCTATGTTTATTATGCCGTCGTAAGTGATTCTCCAGTTCGGCAGCATCGACGACAGCCCCGGGAACAAATTAAGCGTCTGTTTGCCCGGCTTGGTGCCTGTATAGGCCGCTAAGAACGCCGGGATAAGCACATCTGGGCTGGTGGCGCTGACACCGCCGTTCTTGCCGTCATATTCGGCACCGGCGTATGGGGTGTCGGCCAGGAAGCCGGTAGTAGGATAATTGGTACCGGCATACTGGGCCTCTACCCTTGCGGCAACCTGCGGGATATACGCTAAGAAGTTGCTGAATTCCTTGGACGCATAGCCGTTGGAAGCCTTGCTTGTGCGCATGGCCGTGGCGATGGCGCAGTGTGTACGCACATACTGGCCGGAGAATGTGGTAGGATTGCCGGCATACATGAACTGCATCTGCTCCGTGCGGCTTTCGGTCAGGTTGGACGTCAGCAATATCTTCAGGCCGCGTATCGGCTCAAGGTTAAGTTCGAAGTTGAACTCGTTGCTCTTGTTCCACAACGCGGGCGAGATCTGCTCGCTGTCCGTGATGAGCCAGCCGCGTTCCAGAGCCTTGTCCACATAACCCTTGTCATAGAAACCGAATGCGAAGTCCAGACCGGGTGTCATGGGTCCGTGGCTGTTGTTCTGTCCGAATATGTCGCCGACGTTCGGCGCGAAGAGCGGTAGATTCAACGAGTGACCGCTGCGCCAGCGGAACGAAGCCGAACGCACCATCATCAGGAACCGCAGCGAATGGTCGGCTATCTCCTGTCCGATGCCCGGCTTGTCGGCGTTGGGCATCTGCGAGATCAGCAACTTCACCTGCTGATGTCCGGTGTCGGTGATCTGGATGGTGTTGGCATCCTTCACCTTATAGTTGATTTTTCGGCGCTTTCCGTCGACTTCTGCCGACAGCCGAAGTTTCTTGGTGTTAAGATTGTGCTTCACGGTTATAGCCGTATCGGCGAGCTGGATGGCACGTTCCACTTTCTTGACCTTGCTGTTCTTGTCGTCGGTTTCCTTACCGGTCTTAAGCGCACCTTTGCCCTTTTCGTTCTTTCCCTTGTTGCGGTCGTTGTTACGGTTTCGGGCCGAAGTCGAGGCGGAAAAACGCTTGTTGATGCGCTGCAGATATTTCGACTTGTTGTACAATGTCTCGAAATTGAATTTGGCATCGGCGTTCCAGTTGCTCTGGTTCTGGATGGAGTTGCCTAAGTACACGTCGTCGACAGTGGCACCCTTATCCCAGCGATAGGTGGAATTGTAAGATACGTTGCCCGACAGATAGTCGAGGAATGGTATCTTGTTGAACGGAGCCCGATAGGTTGCCGTAAACGTCTGGTTATAATTCCATGGCGTGCCGAGTCCCTTGAGCGACGACAGCACGGTGTCTTTCCACTGCTTGTACTTGTCGGGGAAGAGCTTCTTGTTCACCGCGCCGATTGTCTCCTCGATGCGTGCCGTGGTGTTGGAGGCGAAGCTGAGCTGCAGCGATTTGATCAGGTTCCAGTTGATGGATAGCTGGCGGTCCCAGGTGAAGTTCTTGCTGACCTGCACGGGAAGCTGGAAGTCGACGTCCACTTCGCTGCGCGTCTGCTGCTCGTAGTAGTAGCGGTGCATAGACGTATAGAACGTCAGGCTCTGGAACAGCCAGTTGATCTCCCAGTCTTTCAAGAACTTGGCTGCACGCTTCTTGCTCTTGATCCACGAGAACGGCTTAAGGGGCTTGAAGTATGGCGTGTAGCTGTACTGGAACGAGCCTCTGTAATCGCGGGTGTTCTCGTATTCTGTGGTCGGGTCTACGTTGCGCTGCTTGTTGAACGAGAAGTTCAGCTGGAAGTTGGCGGGATCCCACGGCATCGGCTTCTTGCTCTGCACGTTGAAACGGAAATTGGAGATGGAGAAGCTCTCCACGCTCTTGCGCGTCACGGCATACGACTTGATTGAATCCTTCTCATGCTTTGTCGCGGCGGCGGCCAGAGCGTCCTTAAGCAGAATATCCTGATCCAGCGGGTTATAGCGCGGCGTAGTGGTTTCCTCCGACTTGCTATAATAGATGGGTGCGGACAGCTTTGCCTTCTCGGGCAGGATTTTGCCGGCATCGGCCTGTACGGATACATTATACTGATTGTACGTGTCGAGACGGCGCGACGAGAGTCCCTGATCCACGGCTCCGAATCCGTCGGTCTCGCGATGCCAGGTGAAGTTGACGTTGGCTATGTCGGATATGGACAGCGCGGCGTTGGCGTTTACGGCCCAGCCTCCGTTCTCGTTAAAGTCGGTGACACGCATTTCGTTGACCCATACTATGCCATCCTTGACCGAGTTGGACCGGTTGCGGATACCGATCAACATGACTCGCACGTCGCTCAGACTTGGATTACCCAACACGGAAATCGTATTGTGGGCATTCTCCGGATCCTGTTCGCTGTACAGCGTGCTGTAGCCCACACCCGCAGTTCCGGCGCTCTTGTCGCGGTTGCGGTGCACCTTGACGGCAGGGAAATTGTCGAGGGCGATATCCAGATAGTTTGACTGCGGCCATACTATGGAGCGATCACGCGAACTGTACAGGCTGTACTGTCCGAATGGTGTCAACTCCAGAGGAACTTCATACTCGTAATAGTTGTTCTTTACGTCGGAACCAATGCGGAGGAACACGGAGAGGTCTCCGTTCTTAAGGTCGGTGTGATCGCCAACCAGTGCCTCTGCATGCGTCCACATCTGCAGGCGCTTGTAGATACGCAGGTCCATCTGTGTGTTCTTGTACACGCCGCGCGCATCGCCGGGCTGCAGGCCCTGCACCTTGAGCTGCAGCGACTGTTCGTTAAGCAGCGTGGCCTGGGTGGATCCCGCATCCTGGGCGCGGTCAACGCCGGGAGGCAGGATATAGTTCACCGGCTCGCGGCTCGAGTTCTCCTCGATGTTCACCACGGTCTGCGACAGCTCGCCCTCGGCAGGAGAATCATTGCGGGAGTTGAGGTTGAACTTATAATCGCGCCATTCGCCGCGCACCAGCTCCAAAGTGGCGAAACGCAAGTGCGTCACCTCACGGAATCCTGTCATGAACATACGGATGAACCGAATGGTGGAGAAATCGTTGATGCCGCCCACAACCTTGTCGGGTTGCGTCAAGGGTATCTTGAACTGGTACCATACCGAGCGCTTCTTACCGGCCACGGTGGGCACTTCCTGTTCTATCTTGTCGGTAATGAAGTTGCGGCCAACTTCAAGGTCCTGCGGACGCAGCGATACCTTGTACTGGAAGTAACGCTCGTATTCGTTCAGTGTATTGTCCTGGTTTATGTCCTCCACATCGGGCACGGCACGGGCCGACTGATACTGCGGATTGTCGGACTGCTCGGGGCTGAGCGAATTACCTTCCACTCCGTTGTAATGCTTGTAACGGTCCAGCAGACGGCTGCGGTGCTCGTCATACCAGTTGGAACGGTAGAAATGGTAGTTATCGCCGGCGGGGTCGTTGAACGCCGAGAAGGGGTCGTCCTGCATCTCGGCTATGCGGGACGGACTGAGGCGCGCGCGCAGCTTGTCGAGATAGTCCTTGTACGAGCCGAACGTGAACTCATCCTCGTTGGGAAGTCCGTCAAGACCCACGTCCTGCAGCAGACGCGCATCGGGAGCGTTCTCGAATGCGTATGTCAGCGAGTTCTGACGCGACACGCGGCCCCAGTTGGTCTCCGTAAGCCACTGGTTGTCGCCGTCCACGGGAAGTCCGTTCTCGTAGCTCTTAAGTCCATCCTTCAGTATGTCCTCGCTTATCTCTCCCAAGTTGAAATACAGGTCGCCGCCGTCGGTGTTGGGATTGTCCGGGTCAAGGAACGGATCCATCAGCCAGAACTGGATGTACTCCACGTTGTTGGAATCGAAGTTGGAATTGTCCATCTTGCGCATTATGCCGCCCCAGCGTCGCTCGGGATTGAGAAGGTTGCCCTGGTCGTCGATGTTCTCGGCGTCAAGGTTGTACGGGCCGCGCTCGCGGGGATAGAACGAAAGGTTGAGGGTCTGTATCCAGTTTGCCTCGCCATACTGCAGCTCGCGGTTGGGGAACAGCTCGGTCATAGTGATCTCGCGCACGTAGGGGTTGGCCATCTGTTCGGGGTCGTTCTTCAGATAACCGGGGATGGTGCTGGAGTTGCGCTGCGTCCATGTGCGGTCAATGTAATACCACGAAAGCAGGGCGCGGTTCTTGCCGTAATCCACGTTGTTGGAAAGCGCGGCCTCAGGGAACAGCGCGTCGGCACCCGGATCGTAGGGCGTGGAGGCCATGAACCATGAATAGGGACTGCGAAGGTCGATGGATGTCTGCGAGGCCTCAAAGTCGTCGATATAGCTTGAGCCCTTGCTCGATCCGCTTTTCTGCTTGTGCGGAATCAGCTGGGCGAATTCGGCGTTGACGCTGAACTGCGACGGAGCGCTCGACTTGATGGTCGGAATCTTGTTCAACAGGTTGGTAAGCCACATGAACTGTTTGTTATACGACAGGTTCACGCCCCACATGGTGTTGTTGATGATCTCCTCGCCCATGTTCACCTTCTTGGTCAGGGCCTTTTCGGAGAAATGCATAATGGTGGCCCCGACAGTCAGATCCTTGTTAAAGCGATACTGCGCGTCGAGACCCAACAGCGTCTTGCGCTGCATGGAGAAGAGCGACTGGTTCTCGAGCGTGACGCTGACGTTGGTGCCGGAGTCGATGATGCTCTGGTTGGTGATGGTGACGATACCCATGGAATAGTCCACGGTATAGTCTGAGTTTTCGGTCAGCACGACGCCACCGGCCATCACCACGACCGAACCGCGTGGCACGTTCATGGCGTTGAGGCGTATTGTGGCGCCTCCCGACGACTGGTATTCGCCTACCAGAGAGAACTTGTTCTTGTCGGCAAACTGTCGGGCCACGATCAGCGTGGAGTCGTACAGCTCGTAATAGCAGTAATCCTTGGCTATGGCCTCGTTGCCGATCTTGGATGCGAGATGACGTCCGAAAGGCTCGGCCACGGGGAAAATGATCTTGCCGTTGGATGACTGTACGGTATACCCTTCGATATAGTCGAAGAATCCGTCCGGATTAGATTCCTGGTTGGAGTCGATGCGGTCCAGGTTCATGACCTGAAGCAGCGGCTGGTTGCTGATGGGAGGCACCGGCAGGAAGTTGATCATTGTTCCAGTGGTGTCGCTCAGATACTTCACCTGCATCTTGAAGTTCTGGCTCTGCATCTGATAGGCTCCAAGCGAATAGATGTTCTTCATCATCAGCTTCCACATCGGGAGCTTGGGCGAGACGGTGGTGCTGCGCAGCATCTTCAGGTAAAGCGACTCGGTGGTGGTTGTGACGTCGCTCGAGAACTCGCCTACCTGATATACGCGGCCGTTGTAGGTATATTCGTATGCCACTGCCAGAACCTCATCGGTATTGAGCGGCGATTTCAGCGAAATATAGCCGAGGTCGTCGTTGAGGGTATATTCGCTGGAATTAAGCAGGCGTGCGGACTCTACCTTCTCGAAGTCGCGTCCGCCCGTGATGCCGTAAGCCTCGAGGGGCGCGAGCGCCTGCGTAACCTGGTTTATGTTGCGTGCCCCGGGATATTCGCTCTTGATGATCTGCAACAGGTTGTTGGACTGGTTGCTGGGATTGTCGAAGGACAGGTCCGGCGTCCAGTAGTCGCTGGCCAAACGGTGATTCTCGCCCAGGTCCATGAAACCGACGAAGTTACGGCTCTGCTGGTAGTTGGAGTTCTTGTTGGTGATCCACACCTCGATTCGCGTGATCTTTACACCCGAGGCCACGTGCGGCAGACGTGCGGCGAAACGGTCGTAGTTGTCATAGAAATACTGCGCCAGGAAGAAGTGTCGGTTGGCGTCGTAGTTGTCGCACTTCACCTCGAACTTGGTGCTCTGCACGCCGCCCTGCGTGCTGACGGTCTTGGACTCGGAGTTCTGCTGCGACACCAGTCCGGTCAGGGTCAGCTTGCCGAACTGGAACTTCCCCTTGACACCGAACAGCGACGTACCTCCGCGGATCAGACTCGATCCTGTAGTCATGCTGATGTTGCCGACCTCGAAATTCTTGACTATCTCGTCCTCCTTCCCCTCGTATGCCAGTTTCAGGTTCTTGGAATCGAAGTCGAAGGTTGCGTCGGTGTTATAGGTCATGTTGAACTTCAGTTTGTCGCCTACCGACGCGTTGATGGTGGCCTGAATCTTGGAATCGAAGTCAAAGTATGTCTTGCGGCGGTTGCGCTTGGTCAGCGCGGGATTGTCGGTCTTGTTGCTCTTAACGCCCAACGACAGCTGAATTGATCCCTGGGTCTGCAGACGCACGCCGCCGGGTCCGAACACCTTCTCCAGCGGACCGAGGCTGAAGTTCATGTCGAATATGTTGAAAGGCTCCTTGTCTTTCTTCTCGAAAGTCTCGGTGTTACGCGTGTTGAAATAGGAGTACATGTCGCGCCGCATCATCATGTTCTCGTACTGGTCGGGCGTCATCATGTATGGAGTGGTCAGCTCATGATCGCCCACTCTTGTCTTGAACACATACAGTCCTGATTCCGGATCATACTCTACTTCGGTCTTGATGTTGGATGGGTCGCGGAGGTCGGCGGGATATTCGGGATTGTTGTAGTCGTCGTATCCACGAGGAACGGTGGGATGCACTCGGCCCGGAAGCTGCAGGGTGTCGGCCGGCGAATCGCCCGGACCGACGGGAGGAAGCACAGTCTCCACCGGAGGTGTGGAGGGCGGCTCCTTAAGCTCGGATTTGTAATACTGCGGCAGCGCTATAATGCCAAAGGGCAGTACCGCTATCAGTACCGCCATTATAGCCATGATTCTGCCCGATCTACCGCTTACAAACTTCAAAGCATCTTAAACGCCTGCCTTATAGCTTCTTCGGTGGATGCTCCCGGATTGTCTCCGAATACCTTCTTCAACACCTTCTGACTCTGCTGCTGAGTATATCCCAATGCCACAAGGGCGTCCAGAGCATCCTGGTATGTTTCTCCCGCAGGCGTACTTGTAATAAACGACTCGGATACCCCCTTTATTTTATCCTTAAGGTCCACTATGATGCGCTGCGCGGTCTTTCCGCCTATCCCTTTCACCGCCTTGAGCTGCGCCTCGCTTCCCGACGCTATTGCCGCCTGCAGCTGCTGAGAGGTCATGGCCGACAGAATGAGCCGGGCTGTATTTGGTCCCACACCGCTCACGCTGGTCAGTAATATGAACAGCTCGCGGCTCTCCTTACTGAGAAATCCATACAGCACATGGGCGTCCTCACGGATTGACTCAAAGACGTACAGTTTCACATTATCCTTGGCTGCGGCGATGTGCGGATAGTCTATCAATGTGATGTTTATACCGTAGCCTAAGCCGTTATTGTCGATCACGGCGTATGCCGGCGACACTTCGGCGGGTTTTCCGATTATATATTCAAGCATGGTTTTCTGAGTTTAAAGAGTTGAAAAAGTTAAGAGGAATGTGATGAGGAATCAGGATTAGAATTCAAAGATTTTTGGAATAGCAGGATGTCTTGCGAATTGTCGGCAGAGACAAGCCAGTCTTTAAGACAGCCGCATTCAATATATCCGGCCTTAGCGAAAAGCCGCCGGCTTGCGACATTTCCGGAAGCTATCTTTGCGGCCAGAATTCGTAGGTTGAGCAATCTGCGACAGTAATCCTCAAGCATCATAAGCGCCTTCCTCCCTATTCCATTTCCTCGGAATGCCGGACGTATATATATACCTACCCATGCAGTGCGATTGGAGGCACATATATCATACAGATCCACTATGCCTGCAGGCTCTGCCGAACCTTCGTTAACAAGCATAAGGCGTAATTGGCCTTCGGCAAATGGATCGGCCCGGTATTGCAAGGCGTATTCCTTGAGATTCCTCAGTGAAAACGGTGCCATCATGCCGTTATCTATCCATTGGTGCGGGTCGCTCTCCATCTCCCACATGGCCATTGCGTCATCGGGCTCGACAGGACGCAGACGCAGACCTTCGCTTCGCAACAGTCCCGTGTCAGCCATGGAAGGTGTCTTTAAACGGCATACGGTTCAATATGGAACGGCCCAACGTCAGTTCGTCGGTATATTCCAGCTCATTGCCTATGCTGAGGCCTCGCGCAAGCATGGTTACTTCCACCGGATAGTCCGCGAGCTTGCGGTAGATGTAGAAATTGGTGGTGTCACCCTCCATAGTCGGGCTCAAGGCCAGTATCACTTCCTTTATCTCACCTTTTGCAACACGCTCCACAAGGCTTGCTATCTCTATGTCGCCGGGAGAAATGCCCTCGATCGGCGATATGAGGCCACCCAATACATGATACAAGCCTCGGTGCTCGTGTGTGGACTCGATGGTGATCACATCCTTGACATTCTCTACCACCATCACGGTGCTGCGGTCGCGCCTGCGGTCGCTGCATATCTGGCATTCGCCGCTGTCGCTGATGTTATGACATTCCGGGCAATAGCGGATGTGGCGCCGCATCTCGATGATTGCGTTACCTAACGCTTCCGATGCCTCCGGCTCACGCCGCAACAGGTGCAATGCCAGCCGCAACGCCGTCTTCTCGCCGATGCCCGGCAATTTCGACAACTCGGACACCGCCGTGTCAAGCAATTGTGAATTATAACTCGTCAGCATTTTATGCTTTTGTTATCTCGTTATTGTGAATTATTAACCAACCTCACAGGCATGTCGGTTGTTAATACATTGCATATTAACCGCACGCAAGGATTCAGGTCCCCGAGTGCATCAAACATTATCGATATGAACACCGATGCTTTGAAAAAGAGTGCCGCGGAAGCAAAAGAAGCCGCACAGGACTTCATGAACAGCCCTCAGGTGCAGGGTGCTATCGACAAGGGCAAGGAAGCCCTGGAGAAAGGCAAGGAATGGATCAACGGTCCCGAGGGTCAGAAATACGTCCAGAAAGGCAAAGACATGCTTGAAGATGTCAAGGACAAAGTGGGCGATTTCATGAAGGATAAATTCGGTTCCGACAAGAAATAACGGCCGCTTCGGCACGCCATTACATCACAATCCGTTGCATAGCCGCCTATGCGACGGATTGTGCTTAATTGTAGCGGGCGTATATCTCGTTGCCTAACTTCTTGGCCTTGTCTATGTCGGCCTTGTTGTCGGGATTGACGCCATACTTGGACAGAGGAGGCACCACGACCTTGGTTCCCGGCCTTATGCGGTCAGGATGGCCGAGGATTTTTTCATTTTCCTTGTAGATATATGGCCACAGGTGATAATTGCCGTAATGGTCCTTGGCCATGGTGGTGAGGTATCTGGTCTTGGTGATGGTGTCGTACACCTTCTTGTCGGACGGCTGAGTGGGAACCGCAGGTTCAGTTTCACCACCGGCCTCGGATGCAGACTTCTGAACTTCCGGCTCCTTGGTAGCCGGTTCGGGTTCAGCCTTGGCCTTATCAGGCTCAACTGCCGGCACTTCCACCGATGCGGGAGTCTCTGCCTTTGCCTTGACCGCAGGATTGGATTCGGCTTCGGCCAAGCGTTCGGAAGAAAGCACACCGTACTGGAACAGCGCCCAGACCGCAACGAACGCAATCAGACATGCAGCCGCGAAACCCACTAAAAAACCGGGCCAGAAGCGCTTCTTTGGAATGGCGGGAACTTCGGAGTCTTCAGAAATATCAGAGTCCGTAAGGTCATTAAGGTCCTTAGAGTCCTTAAAGTCATTAAGGTCATTAGAGTCTTTAAGGTCCTTAGAGTCTTTAAGGTCCTTAGAGTCCTTAAAGTCCTTAGGGTCCTTAAGGTCTTTAAGGTCATCATCGGAATCCAGGGATTCTTCCGAAGCGGGCTCAAAGGCTTCCGGCTGTTCCGGAATTGATTCGGATGCGGCTTCCTGCGCCGATTCGCGCTCAAGTTCAGCCTCTTCTATCACTTCCGGCTCCTCCAACTCATAGACGGTGCTTGCAAACGGCACGTCACAGACTGCCTCACGTTCCGGTTCTGCCGGGTCGGACGCTTCCAGTTCCGCAACGGCATCGTCCGTAAGTTCAATGGTCTGAAACATACTGAATGGCTCGTTCACTGTCGCAGACAGCTCTTTGGACGCAATGTAGACTATCTTGCGGTGACCAGGTATCAACGTCTCCTCGCCTGTGTTGACGTTCACGCTCTTGCGGGCCTCGACCTCGATGCTCTTGAACACTCCCAACCCGGGGACCTTGACGCTCTCTCCTTTCTCAAGCTCGCCGGCAATCAGGGCGAACAGTTCGCGCAGGAAATCTTCGGTCTGGCGTTTGGTGTCGCCGGTGCGTACCGACAGCCGTGCCGTCAGCCCCGCCAACGTCACCTTTTCACTTTCACGCTTATGCTCTTCCATATTCCCGTTCATGATTGACGAACCTTGAGTTTCAGCATTGTCGATGGCCGGAATGTAACCGACAATTTCGGGGGAATAAGTATGCGCCGTCCGGTGGAAGGGTGCATCGTAATGCGTTCCATACGCTTCTTGGGTTCGAAGGATCCGAACGAGGGAACAGCCACGCTGTCACCTTCTGCCAGAACCTCGCCGATGACGCCGGCAAGCTGATCGCACAGCAACGTCACGTCCTGAGGCTCCCGGCCAAGCCGTCCCCCTAATTCTTCTGTCAATTGTTTTGCGTCCATCTCTTCATTGATTTATACCCGGACAATCATCACGCCGGAATCAGCACGCATTCGGGTATTGACTACAAAGTTAATCGTTTGTCACGAATTACACAAACCCTCGACTATGAAACAATGCTAAAAATTTACAGGCTCCATTCTGCATATCATGCTGAACGGAGCCTGTAAAGGCGGGTCAAAAATTAATTGACCCTCTATATAACATCTTCTAAAATCAACGTCTTACTTAAGTTTCAACACCTGACCTGCCTGGATCTTATCGCCTTGCGTCAGATTATTCAGGCGTCTCAGTGTAGTTGCCGACATACCATACGAGCGCGCTATCGACGATAGGGTGTCGCCACGCTTCACGGTATATGAGCTCTGTGTATTGGACGCGGCATGATAGCCGTTGCCGTCGGTTTTAGCCAGTGCATTGCGCTTGGGAGCGTAGTTGCGCGGCTGAGTATATGTCTTCTTGCTGAATGTGTATGTATCCGTATGAGTGGTTCTGTTGGCAAAATCGAAAATAGCCGATGGATTGATCGCATAACCCATGTAGCGTGTCTCGAAATGGAGATGTGGGCCTGTGCTGCGACCGGTGTTACCACCTAATGCGATGGGCTGACCTGCCTTCACCATCTGTTCAGGTTTTACCAGAGCCTTGGTCAGGTGTCCGTATATCGTTTCCAGTCCGTTGGGATGACGCAGAATCACGTAATTACCGTATCCCTTTGCCTCGTAGTTGGTGAGACGCACCTTGCCGTCGAACGCGGCATAGATGGTGTCACGCATCTTGATACCCATGTCGATGCCCTTGTGCATACGCCCGAACTTGGCGCGATAGCCATAGTTGGACGTGATGCGGATGTTCTTGACAGGCATGTGGTAGCCCGTCACATCGATTACCTGCTGGTTGGGCACGTCCTTCTCCTGGAACGGATTGACGCGCTTGGAGTTCCAGCCTTCGGTATAGATGTCAATCTCCGGCTCCAGATCCTCGATCAGGTCGATGAACGTGTTCTGTTCTATCAGCTTAATCTGATCGGAGCTTTTGGTCTGCGATGCCAGCAGCTGCTTGTGCATCTGCGAGTGGGGGTTCTTCGAGCGTACGTTCTGTGCCTGCGCTCCCATACACGCCATGGCTACAAGCAACGTTCCGCTTAATATCTTCCTTATCTGTATCATAATTCAGGTTTCGCCGATTCGGATGTCCTTAGAGTTCTTCCGGGCCGTATGTGTATTTAAGTGTGGCCGGCTGATAGTCGAACACTTCTCCGGGATTGAAGAAACGTGCTATCTCTATATTGGCGTTTTCTACCGAATCGGATGCATGTATTATATTGAGAGATCCGCTCATGCTGAGGTCTCCGCGGATGGTGCCGGGCGCTGCCTTGCGGCCGTTGGTCACGCCTGTCATCTCGCGGAACACGGATACAATCTCCACGCCCTGCAGACACATCACGATTACGGGACATGCCGTCATCGACGCAACGATGTCGGGGAAGAAGGGCTTGTCTACCAGATGTGCGTAATGCTCGCGCAGAATCTTTTCGTCCAGCTGCATCATCTTCATTCCACATATCGTAAGGCCACGCTTCTCTATGCGGCTTATAACTTCTCCTACCAGATTACGCTCGATGCATCCGGGCTTCAGGATTACTAATGTACGCTCCATGCTTTTAAACACTTTTTAAGATTTCGATCTCTCTGTTTCTCAAAGGTAAAACTATTTCTCCGAAAAAACCAAACGTTTTAATCTTTTTTTTCAAAATATAATTATCCATAAGTGTATTTTTACACCCAACTACCAATAATATAGCGAATTAACCCCAAAATATGTTTTACAGCATATTTTCGAACATTTTGCACAGATCGCAATTTGTGTGCAAAAATATATTTGCTGAATTGTGAATAAATGTTAACGCCTTGTAACATCCCCATTCTCACCATCTTTTGATTTCAATGTTGCCAATTATGCATTTTCATGGCCATATTTACACATTCTCGAACGATATCCCGACAAATGACATAAAAACGGTTGATTGCGTTCCCGAACCATCCCCGGCCACACATTGTATTATATATAGGAGCGTAAGTACGTTCTCTCTGTATTTATCTCCGCTATAAACTGATAATATCCACTATAAACCATATAGGATATGACATTAACATCCATTATTGCCGAGGCAACCGATAAGATGCCGACTCTACATATAGCAGAGACGGTCACGGAGCAAAGCACATACGCCGTGGCCAGACTTTTAATGAGCCTTTCTTCATGGATGATCAATACACTGCATCTGCCCGATACCGACGATGTGTTTGTCGTGGTATATGCGCTGGTAGTCTTCGCCGTGGCCTTTGCGGTAGGATGGGTTGTAAAGACTATATGCGTATTCATACTGCGGCATATCAGTTTCAAAAATAAATTGTCGCTGTATGATATTCTGGTCGAAAAGCACTTCTTCATCAAGTTGTGCAATGTGATTCCGCCGTTATTGTTCGTGATTCTCATACAGTTCACTCTTTATACACATGTCACACTGGCCTCGTGGCTGACCCGCGTGTCGTGGGTGTATATGTCCATTGTCCTGGCCGGGTCGCTATGCACTCTGGCCGACGGAATCTGGGAACATATCGACAGGAACGAAAACAAAAAGCGGCTGCCGCTTCACGGAATAGTGCAGATTATCAAGATAATTCTATGGCTCATAACCATCATAATCTGCTGTGCCGTTCTCGTCAATAAATCGCCTGCATCGCTGTTGGCCGGTATCGGAGCCTTCGCTGCTGTGCTGATGCTGATATTCAAGGACTCTATACTTGGTGTCGTTGCCGGAGTTCAATTAGCCCAAAACGACTCTCTGCACGTAGGCGACTGGATAGTGGTGCCGAACAGCAATGCCAACGGCACGGTGACCGAAGTGTCACTGACGGCAGTAAAGGTGACCAACTGGGACCTGACCGTCACCACGGTGGCGCCATATACATTGATCACCAACGGATTCACCAACTACCGCAACATGCAGCTGTCCGACACGCGCCGCATCCAGCGGTCGTATATGATAGACGCCGACTCAGTGGTGGAGACCACCGATGAAATACTGAAGGAGTTCCATGAAATTCCCCTGATGGGCGATTGGATCGACGGTAAGCTGAAGCAGAAAGCCGCCGGCAAGGAATATGACGTAAACAATCCAGACGGACTGGTGGACGGAACCATCGACACCAATTTAGGCATGTTCCGCGCATACATCCGCATGTATCTGGCCAACAACAGCGACATATCCCAGACCAGCACCTGCTTCGTGACCACGCTGGCACAGACATCTGCCGGGATTCCACTGCAGGTTTACTGCTTCACCGCCACATCCTCATGGCTTCCTTACGAAGGGATCATGGCGTCTGTGTTCGAGCACTTAGCCGTGATGATGCACCGGTTCCACCTCTATACCTTCGAGAATCCGTCGGGCCGCGACACCATTGTGGACGGCTATCTGAGTCCCGGCAAGAATCCGGAATTCGTTACCGGTATGCCCTACCCATTCTTCCAGAAGACAAGCACGCCTATGAATCCCGGCATGCCTCCCGCAGGGCTATATGCACAGACGACACAAAACAACAACGGCCCCGTGCAGCAGCCTCCAAAAGTATGGGGCGAGCCAGAGCCGAAGTCAAAACCGGAGTCAAAGCCGAGTGAGCAGAGCTGATCAGCTAATCTCGTTTACGGCAATGCGCAGTACGGTCAGTTTCCTTAGCATATCTTCCACCTCACTGAGCGGAAGCATATTGGCTCCGTCGCTTTTGGCCACGGCCGGATTCTGATGTGTTTCCATGAAGATGCCGTCACAACCGGCGGCTATAGCCGAGCGGGCTATAGTGCCTATCAGTTCGGGCTTTCCCCCTGTCACGCCCTCGGCACGGTTGGGCTGCTGAAGGGAATGCGTTATGTCCATTATAACCGGACATCCGCACGAGCGTTTCATTTCCGGAATGCCTCGCATGTCCACAATCAGGTCGCCATAGCCGAAGAACGTACCTCGATCGGTAACGGCTACCTCACTGTTGCCTGACTCTATTACTTTTGACACGGCAAACCTCATAGATTCCGGCGCTAAGAACTGTCCCTTCTTGATATTTACGTACTTACCCGTCTTGGCCGCCGCTATGAGCAGATCCGTCTGGCGGCACAAGAAGGCGGGTATCTGGAGTATGTCTACATACTCCGCCGCCATCGCTGCCTCGGGTGCCGAATGTATATCCGTCACTACCGGGATGCCGAACGTGTCGCGTACCTTCGCTAATATCTTCAACGCCTTTTCATCGCCGATTCCCTGAAACGAGTCCAGCCGGCTGCGGTTGGCCTTGCGATAGCTGCCCTTGAACACGTACGGGATGTTGAGTCCGGAGGTGATTTTAACCAGCTTCTCGGCTATGTCGAGGGCCATCTCCTCTCCTTCGATCACACACGGTCCGGCCAAGAGAAAGAAATTGCCGGTAAGGCTGCTTTGCAAATATTCAGATATTTTCATCATTCGATATTCTTACATGTTGTTTATTACATGGAACGCGGCCGTAGCGTAAAGCGCGGCAGTCTCGGTGCGCAACCGGCTGGTGCCGAATGTCACCGGCAGGAATCCGGCCTCGATGGCCGTCTCTACTTCCGCCGGGCTGAAATCGCCTTCCGGACCTATCATTACCACTACATCACTATCCTTGGTGCAGCACTGGCCGAAATCCCGACGCTCCACTTCAGGCGAGCAGTATCCGAAGCACTTGAACTCCGGTTTATCCGCATGTTCCTCAATAAAATCTTTATAATCGACCGGGCCTGTTACCTTAGGCAACCGGGCCTTGAGCGACTGCTTCATGGCCGATACGGCTATGCGCTCCAGACGGTCGATGTTCATCTTCCGGCGCTCGGAATGTTCGCAACGCAACAGCACGATCTCGTTCACGCCCATCTCCACGGCCTTTTCCACAAGCCATTCCATACGGTCGGCATTCTTGGTCGGAGCCACAGCCAATGTGAGCCGTCCCCGCCAGTTCTGAGGCTGGTCCGTCCGTTCCAGCACCTCTACAACGGCATGCTTGGGATGCGCATTCGTTATGACGCAACGGTACACATGTCCCTCGCCGTCGACGGTCTCGATCTCGTCGCCCTCGCGCATACGCAGCACGCGGCAACAGTGCGTGGACTCATCCTCGGGCAGCGTGCCGGTCTGCTCTATGCCGGGGGAATAAAAACGTATCATTTCCGCTCAGATTTCGACCATCCCGCCGGCATCAGGATTACTCTCCTTTTTTACCTCCTCTGTTTCGTGCGTGTCTTCGGGTTTGCGCTCCTTAAATACTATCCAGAACAGTACGCCTACTATCAGGGCGTATGCGGCGAAAATAAGCCACGACTCATGCCAGCCGTCAAGCTGCTGCTGCAATGTCAGGCCGGAGGCGTTCACCAGCTTGTTCACCACCAACTTACCGGCTAAGAACGTACCCAACGAGGCTCCGATACCGTTGGTCATCAGCATGAACAGCCCCTGCGCAGCCGAACGCTGGTCGTGCGACGTGCGGCTGTCGACATACATTCCGCCCGAAACGTTGAAGAAGTCGAATGCCACGCCATAAACTATGCACGAAAGCAGCAGCCAGATGAAACCGGGACAGTTGGTGTCGCCGATTCCGAAGAATCCGAAACGGAACACCCATGCGAACATGGCTATGAGCATGACACCCTTTATGCCGAATTTACGCAGACAGAATGGTATCATAAGTATGCACAGAGCCTCGGCGCATTGCGAGATGGAGATAAGGAACGTCGGGTTCTTGGCCCACCAGCCGTCCATGAAGCCGTCGGCAAACTGCGGCAGTTCCGGATTGCTGAAGAAATTGATGAACGATGAGCCATAGCTGTTGGTAATCTGCAGCGACACGCCCAGCAACATACTGAAGATGAAGAATATGGCCATATCACGGTATTTGAACAGCTTGAACGCCTTGAGACCGAGTGCATCGGCCAGCGATTTCTTCTCGCCGCTCTTGTCTATCGGGCAATTGGGCAACGTCAGGCAGTATGCCGCAAGAATGATGCTGAATATACCCGAAGTATAGAACTGTGCTGCCGAGAACTGAATGGCCTGACCACCCCAGGGGACGAAATTGACGAACAGTTCTGCAAAAATGAATCCGACGGTTCCGAATACGCGAATCATCGGAAAATGCGTCACGGTGTCGAGTTTGTTCTGGTTCAGCACATTGAACGCCACCGAATTGCTCAGTCCGATGGTAGGCATGAAGAAAGCGACCGAAACTGTATAGACAGCGAACAGCGGGCCGAACTCAAGAGTACCGTTGGCGGCAAGCTGTGAGTTGGCTATCGCGCCGGTCACCATCATCATGACGCCGGCCAGAAGCTGGCACAACGCCAATGTGCGCTGGGCCGGTATCCAACGGTCGGCCACGATGCCCATCAACGCGGGCATGATAATGGACACGAGTCCCTGTACGGTATAAAACCAGAATACGTCTTCGCCCAGACCGTGATTGCCCAGAAACATACCCATCGAAATCAGGTATGCGCCCCATACGGCGAACTCCAGGAAGTTCATCACCGACAGGCGGGCCTTGATTTTTGCTGTATTTGTCATCTTTTTTATAATTTGCAGCTTTTGAGTTTTTCAATTTTCAGCCATAAATGTATTGGCCGAGGATTCCGAAAGGCAAATTTATAAAAAATTGATAAAATGACAAAGGAATCACGGCATGAATACTCACTAATCACGCCATCGTAAGCCTATTATTTAAGAATAATCCGGATTTCACCGGTTCTGTTCCTGCAGGCTCTCGGCATAATCGAGCAGCGACTGGCGGGATTCGATGATGATTTCGCCTTCGTTACCGAACTTGACGTAACCGGCGTCCACCAGCTCGTCAACCTGCCTGTCGTAATCGGCCTGCGCGTTTTCAGGGCCTGTGGCCCAGAGGCGGTCCATCCCTTCCAGCACTATCCGCCTGCAGTCGCGGTCGGTCATCAGCGACACGATGGTGGCAAGAGTGCCTGCCACCGAACGGCTGTACAACGATTCCATCGACACCTCGATGCGCTGGCAGTGATAGTTCAGATAATTCAGGTAATTTATGAGACAGATGTGGTTGTTGCGCAACAAGGACATATACTGCTCCTTCGAAAAGCTCATGGTGCCGCAAGGTTCCAGAGCCCGCACTTCATGACGCGGGCGCGTGTCCATGCCGAACAGCCGCTCCAGGCCCAGCACCTTGCCCGGCCCGTATTCGGCCACAAGACGGCTTTCACAGCCCGACAATGTATATACCATCTCAATCCGGCCCGACAGAACGCATTTCAATCCGTTGCAGTCCTCAAGCAATGGCTGTATCACGGCGCCGGCCTCGTAATTATCGAAATCCAGGTGCGTCTTCTCCAGAAACAGCGATAACTGTTCGGTGCCTACTCCCTTGAATATGGGCAGAGTCATGAGCCTTTCGTACATTGTCATCATAGCGCTATTCTTTTATTCCCGTGGAATCATTTATTATAAATCTATAATGATATAACATCGGGAACGTAAAAAAGGTGCGTCAAATCTGCATTTGACGCACCTTTCAAACGATTCGTAGCGGGACCGAGAATTGAACTCGGGACCTCCGGGTTATGAATCCGACGCTCTAACCGACTGAGCTATCCCGCCGTTTGCGAGTGCAAAGTTATATAAAATTTACAAACTGACCAAAATTTCTCGATATTTTTTTCTAATTTTGCATTCAGAACAATGGCAATATATCTGAAATTGAAACTGAAACATACCATATATTTATTTGCGTGCCTGTCGCTTATGGCCTCGTGCAACACGGGCATAGAGCGCACCAAACGAATCACGCCCACGCGGGCCGACCGGCTGATCATGAAGGAAAGCGCCGAGGAAGCGCTGGCCGATTCGGTGCATCCGGTCCCGTTGTCGCAATGGATGCCGGGCAAGGAATTCGTCGTTACAAACTCACGCGCGTCGCTGCTGTATGACATCGTCGACCGCAACGGACGTCGCTCGCATCAGGATTCCATCGCCGATATGACCGTCCGTTATATCGGTACGGAAGAAGCTGTGGCTCCCGACGGCAGAAGCATATCGATAGTAAAATTCGAAATTCCCGCACTGGACCGAATCATGACATACACGGTGCGCAAGGAGCCATCGGCCACGGAATCTATGGTATGGTGCGACTTCCCTATGCTGATCGATATGGATATGGTGTCGGAATTCAGCACTATTCTCACGGGACGCAAACTGTGGCTCCGCACCGCCCTATGGTATGACAAGGAAATGAATCCGATAAAGGGTCGCAAATTCATTCCCGTCACCATAAATAAGGTGAAACGTGGCAACGCCGCATTCCCCCTCTTCATTTGCTTTGACGACGGTCAATCCGAATCGTGGCTGCCCATGAATATGCCGGACGGCAAAGGTAACCCCGGCTCGCGCAGCTTTGCCTCAATGTTCTACCTCACCGATCCGAAACTGCGATTTCCAGAAATATCGCCCGAAGTATGGGAGCTGATATGCTTCGGGCAGGTACAGCCCGGCATGACCAAACAGGAATGCAAACTGGCCCTCGGCAACCCCGACCAGGTGGAAACGGGACATGACTGGAACATCCTGGCCGACATCTGGAAATATTCCGACGGCAAATACCTGTTTTTCATCGACGACAAACTCGTGGACAATAAACGATAATCATGGACATTCAATTTGAAGAGCACAAGGATCTGACCTCTCTCACCACATTCGGCATCCCGGCCTGCGCAAGATGGTATGCCGAATACAGCAGCGAAGCCGAGTTGCTGAAAATTTCCCGTTCCGAAATATTCATCAAAAACGAGATACTGAACTTAGGAGGAGGCAGCAATCTTCTGTTCATCGACGAGTTTGACGGTCTTGTGCTGCATTCGCGCATCGATGGCATAAAACGTTACGACAAGGATCCGGACAATGTCTATGTCATAGCCGGCGCCGGCGTGAACTGGGACGCGTTCGTAGACTGGTGCGTGGCCCGGCAGCTGGGCGGCGTGGAGAACATGGCCGGCATACCCGGATGCGTGGGTGCTTCGGCCGTGCAGAATGTAGGAGCGTATGGCGTCGAGGCGAAAGATGTGATATATTCCGTGGAATGTTTCGACACGCTGACGCGCAAACCGTGCCGATTCACCAACGGGGAATGTAGGTTCGGATACCGCGACTCATTCTTCAAGCACGAAGGCAAGGACCGGTACATCGTGCTGCGCGTATGCTTCAGGATGATTCCCGGGGACAAGGCCACTAACCTTGAATATGGCCCTTTGCGCGAACTTAAGGAGAAACTTGGCCATACGCCCACACTGCGCGAGACTGCCGAAGAAATCCGGCGGATACGCAACGAGAAACTGCCCGACTGGCATGAAATCGGCAGCGCGGGAAGCTTCTTCAAGAATCCGGTTATAAGCCGTCCACATTGGGAGGATATCTGCGCGCGCAGCGGCATGGAGATTCCCGCACACGATGTCGGCGATCATCTTAAGAAGCTGTCGGCCGCATGGCTGATAGACCATGCCGGCATGAAAGGTCATCGTGTGGGCGGAGCGCAGGTATGGGAGAAGCAGCCGCTGGTCCTGGCCAATGTGGGTCATGCCACGGCCACAGATGTCGCGGTGCTGGCAAACGAGGTGCGCAGTGCCGTGAGACGCCGCTTCTATATCGACCTGCTCCCCGAAGTGAATTATATCGATACATCCATTAAGGTGACAGTATTGGGCAGCGGAACTTCCAAAGGAGTGCCGGAAGTTGGCTGCGAATGCGAGACATGTCGCTCCACGGATCCTCGCGACAAACGCCGACGCGCGTCGGTATTGATACAGACCCACGGCATGAATCTGCTGATCGACGCATCGGCGGATTTCCGCCAGCAGGCTCTTGACGCCCGCATATATAACATTGATGCTGTACTTATCACTCACGTGCATTACGACCACATCGGCGGCATCGAGGACCTGAGGCCATTCTGCGCGACAGGCGACCTACCCATATATGTGCGCAAGGACGTGGACACCGACCTGAGGGAACGGCTGGCATATTGCTTCAAGGAACATCCATACCCCGGTGTGCCAAAATTCGACATGCGTGTCATAGACGACTATCCTTTCCATATCAATGGACTTAAGATAGTGCCCGTAGAGGTGTTGCATGGAAGCAAGCCGATATTCGGATATCGAATCGGCAATTTCGCTTACGTGACCGATTGCAAGCATATCAGCGAAACGGAAAAAGAAAAACTTGAAGGTCTGGATGTCCTGATCGTGAATGCTCTGCGCGACCGCGACCATTTCGCGCACTTCACCATCCAGGAAGCCTTGGACCTTATCGATGAAGTGAAACCCAATGTAGCATATCTCACCCATTTCAATCATGAGGTGGAGACACACGATCTTCTTGACCGATGTATGCCGGAAAATGTACATCCTGCATACGATGGACTTGTAATTGTGATAAACGGCAAATAAATAGGCGGGTATGTCATGCGACAACACCTTGCGATCCGCATGAATCCACGATTTTTTTTGCAGTTTTTTCAAAAAAAATCGCCCGAAATTTTGCAGATTCAAAAATAAGTTGTAATTTTGCATCGTCAAACAGGAACAACACCTGCAGATGATAAAATAACCGGTCGATTAGTGTAGCGGTTAGCACGCCACCCTCTCACGGTGGAGACTCGGGTTCGAGTCCCGGATCGACTACTGAAGGACTATTGAAAAATAGTCCTTTTTTTCGTGTTCGTACAATATATTGCTCTTTTCAATACCTCTTTTCATTTATTTTGTTTTTTTCAGTTTTTATTGTTACTTTTGCAGTCCGTGAATGGAATTAGTTGCGGATTACGTCTGTTTACATGGCAAAATGACATAATAGTGTCTTACGATTGACAAAAAGATTACTACGAACTTATGATCTCTAAATTATCAAGCTGGTATTTCTCCAAACGCGCTTTGCCGCTATGGTGCATACTGATTATGGACTGTTGCTTGGTATTGTTTTCGGACTTGCTCGTCTATTCTCTGATGAACGGGCCGTCATATACGATGGAAGTTATCAAGCCTCTTTCCGGTGCCTTTTTCTTCTATTTGATTTTTTACCTGCTTGGATTCCGGTTGTTCCACACCTACTCGGGTGTGATCAGATATTCATCGTTCATTGACCTGCAGAAGATTGCGTTGGCAATGCTGAGCGGCCTGGGTATGATAGCCGTTATGAAATATGCGTTTAATTCCAACGACTGGCTTTTCCCCATCCGCATGCGCGACATAATAGTGTCAGCTTTGCTTGCCACAATCCTGATGTGGGCCATGCGCGTGATGGTAAAGGTATTATATGACAATACGTTTACTCAGTCCTCGGCCAAGCGCACCATGATATACGGCACTTCGCACGGCGGCGTGGGTCTGGCCAAGAGCATACGCAACAACAACAGCCGTTATAAACTGTGCGGATTTATCACCGACGGCGACGACATGCCCGAGCACATGCTGATGGGCGTAAAGGTGTATCTTAACGACGCCAATCTCATAGATGTTCTGAAACGCGAAGATATCAAAACCGTGCTGATATCTCCGCACAAGAACGAAGCCATACGCAATAACGAGCGGATGACCGACATGCTGATGCACGCAGGAATATCCATGATGATGATGCCGTCGCCTAAGGAATGGGACGGCAAGTCCGATCTGGACCACAATCAGCTGCGCGAAGTGGACATTATGGACCTTCTGCCCCGCGACGAGATACAGATAGACATTGATGCCATAGGCAACCAGCTCACGAATCACAGTATTATGGTGACCGGGGCAGCCGGCAGCATAGGCAGCGAGATAGTCCGCCAGCTGGCGCTGTTCAATCCCAGACGCCTCATCCTTATAGACCAGGCGGAGACTCCTCTGCACGACATCCGGCTGATGATGCTGCGCAACTGGCCGGACATAGAAGCCCTGACCATAGTGAGCGATATAGCCAACAAACAGCGCATGCGTGAGCTTTTCGACCTGTACCGCCCTGAATATGTGTTCCATGCGGCGGCGTACAAACATGTGCCCATGATGGAGGACAATCCGGGCGAAAGCGTTCGCAACAACGTGCAGGGCACCCGCAACATCGCTGACCTCGCCGTGGAATTCGGGACCAGAAAATTCGTTATGGTATCCACAGACAAGGCCGTGAATCCCACCAATGTCATGGGATGCTCCAAGCGCATCTGCGAGATTTACGTCCAAAGCCTGGACAAGGCCATCAAGAACGGCAAGGTAAAGGGTGTGACACAGTTTGTCACTACCCGTTTCGGCAATGTATTGGGCAGTAACGGATCCGTAATCCCCTTGTTCAAGGAGCAGATAAAAAAGGGCGGTCCCATTACAGTGACACACAAGGATATAATCCGTTATTTCATGCTCATCCCCGAGGCATGCAAGCTTGTGCTTGAGGCGGGGACCATGGGACATGGTGGCGAAATTTACGTGTTCGACATGGGCAAACCCGTAAGAATCGTAGACCTGGCACGCAGAATGATAGACCTGTCCGGTGCTAAGGATGTAAAAATAGAATTCATAGGACTCCGGGATGGCGAGAAGCTTTACGAAGAGGTGCTGAATAAGGAAGAGACTACCCTTCCCACCGATAATCCCAAAATCAAGATCGCCACAGTCCGCGATTACGACTATGAGGATGCGTGCCGAAACATCGAGGCCCTGTTCGAATCAAGCCTGAAGGACGACGACATGACCATAGTGAAGCACATGAAGGAGATCGTGCCCGAATTCAAGTCGAGCCACTCGCTGTATGAAGCGCTCGACAAGTAATTAGCAATTAGCAGTTGAAATTGCTTACAGTTCGGCGCTTTTCAGCTTCTCGGTGTTTTCGGCTACGGTCAGTTTGTCGATGCAGTCCTGAATGTCGCCGTTCATGAATCCCTGCAGGTTATAGATGGTGTAATTGATACGGTGGTCGGTGATTCGGCCCTGAGGGAAATTATATGTGCGTATTTTGGCAGAACGGTCGCCCGTGCTGACCATGGTCTTACGTCTGGACGCGATGTCGTCCAGATACTTCTGATGCTCGCGGTCATAGATGAACGTGCGCAGACGCGACAGGGCCCGTTCCTTGTTCTTGGGCTGGTCGCGGGTCTCGGTACATTCTATCAGAATTTCCTCCACCTGGCCGGTATTGGGATTCTTCCAGTTGTAACGCAGACGCACTCCGGATTCCACCTTGTTTACGTTCTGGCCTCCTGCTCCGCCCGAGCGGAATGTATCCCAGCGTATCTCGCCCTCGTGTATCTCTACCTCGAATTCCTGCGCCTCGGGCAATACCGCCACTGTCGCTGCCGAAGTGTGGACGCGACCCTGGGTCTCGGTGGCCGGCACGCGCTGCACGCGGTGTACGCCCGACTCATACTTCATCACGCCGTAAACACCCGCACCGGTGAGCGTGAACACTATCTCCTTATAGCCACCGGCAGCGCCTTCGGAATATGAGCTTACGGCCAGGTCCCAGCCCTTGGACTCAGCAAACTTCTGATACATACGGAACAGGTCTCCGGCAAAGAGAGCCGCCTCGTCGCCGCCCGTGCCGCCGCGGATTTCGACCACGGCATTTTTGGCATCGTCAGGATCGGCCGGAACCAGCATCAGCTTGATGCGCTCCTCCAGTTCCGAGATGCAGGTTTGGGCTTCCTCAAGTTCCTGGCGGGCCAGCTGACGCATCTCCTCGTCTTCTTCCCCGGCAAGTATCTGTTTCGATTCCTCAACTGCCGCAAGTGCATTGACGTACTCTCGCTTTGCCTGCAACATGCGCTCCAGATCATGGTACTCCTTGGTCAGCCGCACATAACGCTGCTGATCGGCTATGACTGCCGGATCCGTTATCAACGTAGATACTTCCTCAAACCGGGGTTCGAGTATATCAAGTCTCTCTATTAAGCTTGATGCTGCCATATTTATATATTACACGATTATCACTGCAAAATTACAAAATAAACTTTAAAAACTTGCGAGATTCAGCAATTAGAATTAACTTTGCAGTCGCAAACCGAGTTCGGGCCTGAGTCCGAAGGGATGTTTGAAAACCAATCAATAGTAAACCGGCAAGTTTATGGCAACAAAAATCAGGTTACAGCGTCACGGCCGCAAGGGCTACGCTTATTACCCCATTGTAGTAGCCGATAGCAGGGCACCACGAGATGGTAAATTTATTGAGAGGATAGGTTCTTATAATCCGAACACTAATCCTGCTACAATAAGTTTGGACTTCGACCGTGCTTTGTATTGGGTAGAACAGGGCGCACAGCCCACGGACACAGTACGTTCACTGCTTTCGAAAGAGGGCGTGATGCTGATGAAGCACCTCAGAGGAGGCGTCAAGAAGGGCGCGTTCGACGAGGCAGAGGCACAGAAGCGTTTCGACGCATGGAAGGCTGCACGCGACAAGGAAGCCGCAGCTTTCGTAGCAAAGAACGAGGCTAAGGCCGCAGCTGACAGCAAGGCTCGTTTCGAGGCCGAGGCTGAGAAGAACCGTCTCAAAGGTGAGGCTGTAGCCAAGAAGCGCGCTGAGAAACTCGCTGCCGAGGAGGCTGCCGCCAAGGAAGCCGCCCAGGCCGAGACCGAGGCTCCCGCCGAGGAAGCTCCCGCCGCTGAGTGATCCGCTCGTCACGCATAGGAACTGTGACATTCTGATGGTTCCACTCGGACCATTAAGGATAAAAAATTGGAAGGTGTGTCATCTCGACGCGCCTTCCGTTTTATATATCCTCCCGATGCATCCCGATTTATCCCGATGTATCCCGATTTATCTTGATTTATCTTGATTCATCTCGATATGTCGTCCCGATGTGTTAAATATCCCTCTGTCCGTGTTAAAGAGCTGCCCGTATTAAGGAATTCGACCCTGCTGATTGTTAATATTGTATAATCAATATGAAACTATTATGAAAACACTTTCCATCGTATTCTACATAATCGGGTCCGCGCTACTGATTGCCTCATGCTTCACCACAGGACTGACTCTGACATGGGTGTTGGGCGGTGCCGCTGTAATCGCTCTCATCTTAGGCTGTGTGTTCCAGTTCAATGTCAACAAGAAACGCTACAGAACGCCACAGCACAGACCCTGACCGGCAACGTCCGGCTACAGCGACGAGATGAAATCCCCGGCCTTGGCCAAGGCGTCAGGCTTGCCTATATCAAGCATCCGCAACCGGTCGTTGTGTACCTTACGAATAGTCACGCCTTCATGATGTGACAACAGATAATCCATTATCGGAAATTTTGCGCGACAGGAACGGTGCGAATAATCCGCAAGGCTTTTGACGGCATCTGTGTCAAGCACGTAGATGCCGCTGAAAGCCTCCTCCGTCATGTCCTCTGTCTGTCTGAATCCCTGCGGTTTATACTCGTCCGTCACATTGTTGTGCCATCCTTTAAGCTCGCAGTCAGAGTCGAATATCAGTTTACGCGACGATTCGCGACCGCTGGTAAGAAGCGTTATGTCATTCCCGGCCTGTTCATGCTTTTGCACCAGCCTGCGTAAGTCCTGATTGCTGAGTATGTCCACATTGTGGACCAATACCGGGCCTCCGTCGGCTAAAAAAATCGGTGCGGCCTTGACCAACGCGCCTCCGGTATCAAGCAGTTCGTCGGTTTCGTCGCTGATGTCGATGCGCACGCCATAGTCATGCGCCGACAGATGCTCCTTGACCTGATCCGCGAAGTGATGCACGTTAACCACAATGTGATCAAAGCCTCCATCCTTTAATTTTGATATCAGCCGGTCCAACACAGGCACACCGCACACAGGCACCAACGCCTTGGGATGATGCTCGGTCCAGGGCTTTAGCCGAGTTCCGAGGCCGGCAGCCATTATCATCGCTATCATAATCACTAATTGGACAATGTCGTCATAATGTTTCCTCTATACCCCTCTCCCTGTGTATCAGCATGACCTGAGCCTGCGGATATTTTCGCTTCATTGCATGCGCCACAGCTTCGGCGCAATACACCGACCTGTGCTGGCCACCGGTACATCCGAATCCAATCTGCACGTCCGAGAAACCGCGCCGCAGATAACATTCCACCGACGGCGATACGATTGCCTCGGCCTCGGCCACGAATTTCTGGACCTCTCCCCTGCTTTCCAGAAAATCAATCACCGGCTTGTCGCGACCGGTCAATGACTTATATTCGGCATACCTTCCCGGATTGTGCATACCGCGGCAATCAAACATGAATCCGCCTCCGTTACCCGTGTAATCCTCAGGATAGCCACGCTTATACGAAAAACTATATACCTTTATCAATAAGCCGTCATGCTTGTACGGACTCGGGGAATGAGATATGGCTTCGCGGCATACTCGTGCCAGCTCTGGGCATCGGTCCAATATAGGCAGACTCATCAGGTCACTTAGATTGTCGAGCGCAGCCGGTATGCTTTCGATGAAATGCGCACGCTTCTGCACCAATCCCCTGAAACCGTACGCACCCAATACCTGTAGCGTCCTGAAGAATGCCAGCGGACGAACGGCATCCAGTATCTGCCGGGCAGGTGTGCCGGTGGCACGTTCATATTCAAAGGCATACAGTTCCATCAGTTCCTCACGCGTCTCAGGCTTAAGTCCGGCCTTGGCCTGCCACAGAAAGGATATGGCATCGTATGTCACCGGGCCGCGGCGGCCTCCCTGAAAATCGATAAGCCAGGGCTGACCGTCATATATCATCACGTTTCGGCTCTGGAAGTCGCGCATCATGAATCCCTGCGGTCCGACGGCCGGTCCCGACAGATATTCGGCAAGACGCTCCATGTCGTCCTCAAGCCTGTCCTCGTCGAAGTCAATGCGCGCGGGCTTCAGGTATTCATATTTGAAATAATTCAGGTCCCACATCACCTGACGGCGACTGTATGGCTTATAACCGGCATATTGCCCCCATTCTGATTCCGGCACCGTCTGAAATTTCACCAGGGCCTTGAGCGATTCCTCGGCAAGTCCGCGCCATTCGTCACTGCCGAGACAAGAGAACAATGACTTGTCGCCCAAATCCTGCTGTATATAGCATCGCATATCGGCCGACACACCATATATCTCCGGCACCGGCACTCCATGTCTATTAAACACGCGGTCCAGGCCGATAAATGCCCGGCAGTCCCGCTCCGAATCCCCGACGGTGCCGATGCAGCATCCGGCATCCGAACGCATACGATAATACTGACGGTCGCCGCCTGCACCGGCCAACTTTATGACCTCCGCAGCCGGCGTGCCGTAACGGGCACGGTACAGCGACTGCAAATCTTCCATATCCTTTTCCATACTTATGTAACGGCAGTTTCACGACATGCGTATATCGGACACATTCTGTTGAAATCCACGCTTTATAGCACATTATACTGTATATCATTGATGTGTTAACATTTTTTGTCGCGCATCTTAATGCCGTATGCAAAAATTTTTGTAAATTTGCCTTTTGAAAATTAACCCTATACAAAAAATAATTAGACAAACAATGGCTAAAATTGAAGATTACAACTTCAAGGGCAAGAAGGCGATAGTTCGCGTGGACTTCAACGTACCCTTGGATGAGAATGGCAAAATCACGGACGACACCCGTATTCGCGGCGCACTCCCCACTCTGAAGAAGATTCTGGGCGACGGCGGCGCACTGATCCTGATGTCACACATGGGCAAGCCCAAGGGCAAGGTAAACCCGAAGCTGAGCCTGTCGCAGATCCGTGAAGCCGTAGCCAAGGCCCTCGACACCGAGGTCGAGTTCGCACCCGATTGCGCCAAGGCTCAGGAACAGGCCAAGAATCTGAAGCCCGGCCAGGTGCTCCTGCTGGAAAACCTCCGTTTCTATCCCGAGGAGGAAGGCAAGCCCGTGGGCATCGACAAGAACGACCCCGCATACGACACCGCCAAGAAGGAGATGAAGGAGCGTCAGAAGGAATTCGCAAAGACTCTGGCAGACTATGCCGACGTTTACGTTAACGACGCATTCGGCACGGCTCACCGCCGTCACGCCTCGACAGCCGTGATCGCCGACTATTTCGACGCCGACAACAAGATGCTGGGATACCTGATGGAGAAGGAAGTAGGCGCCGTAGACAAGATCATCAGCGACATCAAGCGTCCTTTCACCGCAATCATGGGCGGCTCGAAGGTTTCCACCAAGATCGGCATCATCGAGAACCTGATGGACAAGGTCGACAACCTGATTCTGTGCGGCGGCATGACTTTCACGTTCGCCAAGGCCAAGGGCGGACACATCGGCAACTCCATCGTAGAGGATGACAAGTTGCAGCTGGCGCTGGACATCATCGAGATGGCCAAGAAGAAAGGCGTGAACCTGGTGCTGGGCACCGACTGCGTTGCCGGCAATAAGTTCAGCAACGACGCCGACACACAGATCTGCTCCGTAATGGACATTCCCGACGGATGGGAAGGTATGGATGCAGGTCCCGAATCGATCAAGGCATTCCGCGCAGCCATCCTGCCCGCCAAGACTATCCTCTGGAACGGCCCCGCAGGCGTGTTCGAGTTCGATAAGTTCACCGGCGGTTCGCGTGCCATAGCAGACGCTATCGTCGAGGCTACCGAAGACGGCGCATTCTCGCTGGTAGGCGGCGGCGACTCCGTGGCCTGCATCAACAAGTTCGGACTGGCCGACAAGGTAAGCTACGTTTCCACCGGCGGCGGCGCTCTGCTCGAGGCCATCGAAGGAAAGGTTCTGCCCGGCGTAGCAGCTGTCAAGGGCTGATAAGAATCCCCCAAGCTAAGCTATATATATCGGAGAGTGTGCCGACCACGTCGGCGCACTCTCCTGCTTTTATCTATCTTGCCGCCACGGCCTGAACGAAGGACTGCGACGTTATGGTTTCCCGGAATTTTTACCCGCAAATTTTACCGGTAATTTTACCGCAAAACCATTAAATATTTCCGATTTTAAGACGGAAATTCTAAAATTATTATAAAATTTTGCGTTTCTTGCTAAAAAATCGGGATAAGATATTTGATTTTTTGAAAAATTCAGTAACTTTGCATTCGGATTGTCAACACCGTAGCGACTATGAGACTCCGAGGCAGTGCATGACGACTTAACGACTATACAGAACGGGAATGCTGAGAGGTTTCGCAGCTATCCTTAAAAATTTAATAACCGGATATTATAAAAAAGACATAGAGACTCCGTGCGGAGTCATTGACGTTGGAAGAAATACAAACTAATCTATACACACAAACCAAAAAACAAAACTAATTAAAAGAGTATGGAATCTCAGAAACCTATGGCTCCCCAGCCTAAAGCGACTACGGCCGCTGCCAAAGTGAAGAAAGAAGAGAAGATCAGCAACGTACGCGGCATCCGCAACGCGTTCATCGTGATCATCGCATGCGCAGTCGTTGCAGTATGCATCTTCCTGTTCGGAATGGGTGCTCCCGGCAACTTCGAGGGCAATGACCCGGCAGGCCACCCGCTGAACCTGGCCGGTACCGTTTACAAGGGCGGTTTCATCGTGCCTATCCTGATGACCCTTCTTCTCACCGTTATCGTTCTGTCGATCGAGCGTTGGATCGCCATCAAGAGCGCAAGCGGCAAGGGCAACACCACCAAGTTCGTCGCCGACATCAAGGCTGACCTGGCCGCCGGCAATATCGACGGCGCCATGAAGCGTTGCAAGACTCAGAAAGGCTCTGTTGCATCTGTAGTTTACAACACTCTGGTTAAGTACAAAGAGATGGAAGCCAACGACACCCTGAGCAAAGAGCAGAAGCTGACCACCCTCCGCAACGAGGTTGAAGAGGCTACCGCCCTCGAGATGCCCGGTCTGTCGCAGAACCTCCCCATCATCGCTACACTGACAACTCTCGGTACTCTGGTCGGACTTCTCGGTACTGTAATGGGTATGATCAAGTCGTTCCAGGCTCTGGCCGCTTCCGGTTCGCCTGACTCGACCGAGCTGTCTACCGGTATCTCCGAGGCCCTTGTCAACACCGCATTCGGTATTATGACTGGTGCTTTCGCTGTTATCTCCTACAACTTCTTCACCAACAAGATCGACAACCTTACCTACGCTATCGACGAAATCGGTTTCTCCATCGTAGCTACTTACGCCGCTACCCACAAATAATTGCGGCAGTCAACGAATTGTAAAACCGATTAAACAGACAGCAAAAATGGGAAGAGTAAAAATAGCCAAGAAGAGCACATTCATCGACATGACCGCGATGAGTGATGTGACGGTGCTGCTGCTTACCTTCTTCATGCTGACATCAACCTTCCTTTCCAAGGAACCGACTCAGGTTATCACGCCTCCTTCGGTGTCCCCGGAAAAGGTGCAGGAAACCAACTACGTTCAGGTATTGGTCAATCCCGAAGGGAAGGTCTGGCTCTCGATGAACAATGACACCTCCAAGAACTGGAGCAACGAGAAGATGCGTATGGCGCTTCTCGACAAGGTCAGCGAGATCTACAACGAGTCACATAAGAACAAGATCAGCTTCACACCGGAGCAGAAATATGCCTTCAGCAAGTTGGGAACTTTCGGCGTTCCTTTGACACAGATGGGCGAATTCCTGAATCTTGCCTCGCAGCAGGAAGGCCAGACAGCCATGGATAAATGGCTTGACGGTTCCGACGGCAATCCGAGCCACACTACAGGCATCCCCGTCAACTGGAATCAGAACGACCAGACTCCCAATGAGTTCCAGATGTGGATGAAAGCGATGCGTCAGACCGACAACGATAACCTCGCCTCGGCCATCAAGGATGGTTCCGGCGTCGCAATCAAGGCTGACCAGAACACTTCGTTCGAAATTATCCACATGATTATGGATAATCTGCAGACTATCCATATGAATAAGTTTACGTTATTGACCGCTCTAAAGGGCGCAGAAGAATAAGACAATGGCAGAAGTTCAGCAAAATGGTGGAGGCGGCAAAGGCAAAAACCACCAGAAAAAAATGCAGATCCGCGTGGATTTCACGCCGATGGTCGACATGAACATGTTGCTTATCACGTTCTTCATGCTCTGTACGACAATGATCAAATCGCAAACTCTTAGTATAGCCTTGCCCTCGAACGAGAAGGTTGACAATGTCGAGAACATGTCGCAGGCATCGGCCGACGATGCAGTGACCATCATCCTCGACGCCAAGCGCAAGACCGGATCGTTCGATGTCGATACAGTCAACGGCAAGGTAGTGCCTGTTGTTTACTACTATTTCGGTAAGCCCGGCGGCGATGCAGGCATCGGCTCCAACCCCGAGCAGATAGCAGCAAACAATAACCTTCAGGAATCGGAGTTCCTCACTAATGACGAGAAGTCAGGCAAAGCCCGCGGTATCCGCGAGATTATCCAGCAGCGTAACAAGGAAGTGCTCACCGAGGTGAACAAGCTCAAGGAGAAATACGCCAGCGGCGGTTTCGGCAGCCTTGAGACAGCCGACGGCCGCGAAAAGGCCCAGGCAGCTTACGACGAGGCAGCTTCCAAGGTCCGCAAGGATGAGAACCTGAAGAAACCCGTCATCATCATCAAGTCTACGCCCCAGGCTTCCTACGGCAGCCTCGTGCAGGTGCTCGACGAGATGCAGATCAACTCCATCTCCAAGTATCAGATCGATAACATGACCAAGGTTGACTCCGTAATGGTCATCGACTATCAGAATCGTCATCATAAGTAATGTTGGATTTATTAACCTTTAAAGCAGACTGAAAATGGCTAAAAGTAGCGTAGATCTGACATCACGGGAATGGAATGATATAATATTTGCCGAGAAGAACAAGGAATTCGGCGCATACCAGATCCGTAAGAAGAGCGACAAACGCCACAACATGGCTATGCTCTACATGCTCATGGGACTGGTTGTGGTGTTCTGCCTCATCCTTGGTCTTAACAAATACTCGGCATACCGTGCAGAGAAAGCTGCCCTGGAACTCCAGGAACAGCGCGAGAAAATGATGGCTGCTCAGATCGCCCAGGAAGAAGAGGTAGAGGAGCAGGAAGAACCCGAAGAACAGAAGTTCGAACAGCCCGAAGTCACAGTGCCCGAGGAGGTGCTGGCTACCGTACAGGTAACACAGATCGCCATCGTGGACGCCGACCAGGTGAAGAACGAGGTGATGGACATGGATACCCAGAAAGAGGACAACACCGCACGAGGTGTCGTTACTCAGGAAGGTAGCGATGACGCCGACAAGTTCAAGGCTGTACAGGAACAGGTAGTGGTAAAGGAACCCGAGCCCGAGGTGAAGCACAAGGAGGAGGAGATCTTCGTTGCCGTTGAGCAGCAGGCTGAGTTCCCCGGCGGTCAGGCAGCGCTGATGAAGTGGCTGTCGCAGAACGTCCGCTATCCTGAGACAGCACAGCAGAACGATGTTCAGGGTCGTGTAATCGTGAAGTTCGTCGTTGAGAAGGACGGTTCTATCGGTACCGCCACCATCCTTAAGGGTGTTGACAAGGACCTGGACCGCGAGGCTCTCCGCGTCGTAAAGAAGATGCCCAAGTGGCAGCCCGGTAAGAACAATGGTGTAGCCGTACGAAGCTACTTCAACCTACCCGTGGTATTCAAACTTCAGAATCAGTAATTACTGAGATTTTCCATATCGATGGAGGGCAGTTCCCAGTGGGCTGCCCTCCATTATTTTTGTACACCTACAAGAGCTTTATACCTATCTCTGAGTGAATAAATGGATCGGGATAATAGGCTACCTCACTACGCATAACATTGCAAACTACATTGAAGCTATGTTAGTCCGGGAGCGATATGAGGATATTGCAATAACGAGAGAAGTAAGAATAATGGGAATAATGGGAATAATGGGATGATTAGGATATGGGGATTAATAACAATAATGACGGTCTCTGATAGCGTGTGATACTATCAGCATTGCCCACTCCTCTTACTCCCCCCTCTCGGCCCATTCCTCCAACTCCTCCAACTTTTCCAACTCCTCCAACCTAAATAAAAGTGCCGCGCGGTCCGAAGTCCGCGCGGCACTTATGTGTTGGTTCGGCATCCGGCAAAGCCGGATATACGATAATAATTCTTAGAGCGTATTCACGTAGTTCCTGACTGCCTCGTCATTCGGACGGAGCTGCAGATACTTGTTGAACATAGCCTTGGCATTCGCGTTGTCACCACCTTTGATGTAGTAGTTGCCCATGTACATGTACATGTCGCAAGCGTCCTTGATGGCGGCGTTGCTGGGCTGCTCGATGCTCTCGAACTCGGCGATTGCCTTTGTGTACATCGGCACTGCTGCTGAGGGTGCATCAGCCTCGGATGCAGTCTGCTTGTCTATGTCACCGCGCATCTTGTTGGGCTTGTAGAATCCGGGATATGCCTCTGCTGCCTTGTCAAGTATCTCCCGCTCCTCATTGAAATACTTGTCGGCCTCGGCGGGATTGTCCTTGCTCTGAACGCCTGCGTAGAACAGGAATGTAGCCTGCTGTATGTAGTCGTTGTAGGTAGGCTCCTCTGTCTTGGCCAGATACTGCTTGTATGCGTTGGCTGCGCTTACCAGGTCGCCCTTGTCTACGTAAACCATTGCAAGCTGCTTGTCCAGGCTGGAGTTGTCGGGATTTGCGGCGATACCGTTCTTCAGAACGTCCACAGCCTCGTCAATGCGCTTAGCCTTGTCCAGCTCGTCGGCTATCAGGGTGTAGTCGATAATGGCCATCTTGTTCTTCTCCGGGTTTGCCTTGTGGGCTGCGTACAGCTTCTCTGCCAGTTCCAGGGTCTGCTCCTTCATGTCGGGCAGCTGTGCTGCGTTCATGAACTGATAACGCTGTGCGGTGAAGTCGCTGGGATCTTCCTGCAGACGCTTGGTGGCGTAGTCATAACCCTCCTTGAACTGACCGCCGTAGAACAGCAGGAACGCGTAGCGGTTCTCGTCGCTCTCGAAGTGGCTGGGGTTGTTTACGTATGCACCATACTGCTTAACGGCGTTGGCATAGTCCTTCTTGTTATAGTAGGCGTTTGCCAGCTCACGCTGTCCGAGAGCGGACTGCGGGTTCACTGTCAGCAGCTCCTGAAGCATCTTGACGGCGTAGTCGGGATTTACGCGTGTGAACAGGTTGGCATACTTAACGTAAGCTTCCGTAGCGTTCTTATCGTAGTTCTTGGCCATCTCGTACTTTGCGGCTGCACCGCCCACATCCTTCTTAAGGCGAAGCTGGTCGCCCTCGAACACGTAGATGGCGGGGTTCTTCATATTGTACTTGCGGGCCTTCTCCACGCACTTTGCAATCTGCTTCTCGTACTTCACGGGATCAGCGTCCTCGTATGCACGTGCTATGGCTATCTCCAGACGGGGATCCTTCTTCGAAAGCTTCTGTGCCTCCTTGAACGAGGCCTCGGCACCCTTCAGGTCACTGCCTGCGAGTTTCAGCATACCCTGACCCACATAGTTGAACGGGTATTCTGGGTTTGCCTGAACGCCGGCCTCGAAATACTTCGCGGCTGCCGCGTTGTCCTTCTCGTCGGCTGCGATCATGCCGAGGTAGTAGTTGGCCACGGCCTTGTCCGTGCCGCTGTTGGACAGCGCGCGTGTCAGCAATTCCTTGGCGTTCTCAAGTTGGTCTGCTCGGTAGTACTCCTGACCCTCTACATGGGTCTGGGCATATACTCCCAAGGCACTTGCTCCGGCTATGCAGAGCGTCATTAATCCTTTAAGTTTCATATATGCAGTAGGTTATTTGATTTCCTATTCTGTTTCTTTAGGCATCGTTCCTTAAAAAATGTATACGCCAGGGTCGCAGATGTGCCTCAGC
>OIGD01000449.1_pt1 | contig 49094 bp, 34 predicted proteins | sample 1582211 | NCBI WGS metagenome assembly OIGD01 (sample SAMN04414078, study PRJEB24778) | human gut metagenome | material: faecal | host: Homo sapiens
CATTCGCATGTTCTCTTTTTTTATGCGACAGCCTCCTTTCGGATTACTCGGAGAGCCTGCGCTACTATTCACTGGCGACGTGGACGTCGCCATTCCAGTCGTTGCTACTGTTCATGATGTTATACTGTCGCTTTGGAGGGGCGGGTGTTGTGTCGGTCGTCCCAGACCACGTATGCGGCGGAGAACAGGCCGAGCACCACGAGCCAGGCGGCCTGCATGCTCCACATTACCAGCGAGAAGGCGGTGCCCTGCGTGTCGCTGATGCCGTAAAGCGTCAGGGCGTACATCACGGCTACATTCCATGGGCCGAGACCGCCGTTGGAGGGTACGGCCATCGAGAAGCTGCCGAATACAAACACCACCAGGCCGGGTATCAGTCCCAAACAGGTGCCGGGCTCGGAAACAAGCGCGCGCGTGAACGGGAAGGCATAGAACGTGACGTAGGTCTCGAGGAAATAGCAGGTCCATATTCCTATGGTGAGAAATGCGTATGCCCATTTCCCTTTCATGGTGAACAGCACCTTGAAGCCGTCCCACATCCTGGCCATGCTGTGGTCGATGTCGGACACGACCTTGAATCGGCGGCAGAAGCGGAGCACGGCCCATATCGCGCCGACTATGGCGGCGATGACGCACCACATTCCGGGATCGTGAAACATATCGCTGATGTCACGGCCTATGGCGTAATGCACCAGAAATGAATCCATGGCGCCTTTGGCCACAACGAGGGCGAGAAGGAACAATGCCAGCACCACGACTAAATCCGAACCTCGGTCGCCGATATCCGTTCCGACTACAGTAGAAAGCGGTACACGCTCGCGTTTGCTGACATACACGCACCGCCAGGCTTCGCCCAAGCGGGGAAACACTAAGTTCAAGGCGTATGCGCCGAAAATGGATACGGATTCCCGGATGACGGGCATACGCGGTACACCGGCGCCGCGCAGCTGGATGCCCCAGCGGATGCCGCGGATTATATGCGACAACGTGGTGATGGCCATCATCAACACCAGATACCAGACGTTGCATTCGGTGCGCACTACGTGCATCACGTCGTGAAAATTCACCTTGTGGAACAGCCACACCACCAGCACGACGGAGATGGCCACCGGAAACAGATACTCTATTCCCCTGACGGCATATTTCCTGATGCTCGCCCACCGCGACGTTGATTTTGTCCCTGATGCTGTTGTGCTTCCCATAGCCTTGACTTTACCGTTAAAAACGTCTGTGCCATAGGTTTGGTTGCAACGTCTTATCGGTTATAGATTTTGCGGAGCCTGGATTCGCAGAGGCCGATGCGGAGGCTGTTCAAAATGGATTCATGGATGAATATGGAGGATGTGGGGCAACGGTCGGCGCAAATGCGGCACAGGATACAGTTGCGGTCGTTGCCGGGCAACACATGGCTGTCCTTACGCTCGAATATGTGCATCGGACAATCTGCAATGCATTTGCCGCAGCCGACGCATGTGGATGTGTCGAGGAACACCACTTTGTTGCCGGCGATAATGTCCGAACCTTTGCGGCGAGCCGGGATACCGTTTATATGGTATTCAACCGGTTCGTGATATATAGCCGCCAAAGGATGGAGTTTCCAACGCAGTTTTTCGGCAAACAGTCCGGCCCTGAATACATCGCGCCCGTCGGGACGCGCCTTGTTGTAGCCGTCCATCAGCACCCAGGGACCCGTGCGGTCATAGCCCCGGCAGGAAAACTCGCCTACAATGATACCGCCTCTGCCTTTGATTATTTTTCTGAGTGCTTTGTGGTAACCTCCCAAGTATGGGCGGCAGCGGGTGGAAAATATGAAGACCTTCTTATCCTTGAGATTCTGCTGTTCGGCAAACCTTTGCAGATGTATGTCATGTGCAGCGAAATGGATGGCCGATCCGAAACCAATCAGGTCGTATCCCGATAAATCCACACTCGGATTGGAATCGATCGACATCAATTCGGCACCAAGCACCTCCGCCATCTTCTGCGCGATTTTCAGCGTATTTCCTTTATACGCCGACCGATAGAATATGATAGTCTTCATTATAATTATTTATGACAGTTACCAGTCGTCCCTGTCGTTATCGTCGTCCCAGTCATCGTCGTCATCGCTGTCCCAGCTGAAGTCATCGTCGTCAGCCTCCCAGTCCAGGCCGTCATCGGTTTCATCGTTGCAGAGAAGGGCATCGGTCTCCAGGTCCTCCAGTTCATTGTGGATGTCTTCCAGTTGGTCAAGCCAGTCTTCTATATCGACGGCATCGGCGCAGCAATCGTGTTTCAGATACTTCTTCAACTCGCGAATACGGGCGGCAACATACTGATATCCTCCGTCGCAGTCATCAGGATAAAGAGCGGATATGAACTGTGTGTTCGATTCGATATCGTCAATCTGTTTCACCAGCTCCTCCAATTTCTCATAGTATTCGTCGCTGCGTTTTTCCTGTTCGGTGCGGCCGTCCGTCCAGGGCAGTCCCTTATTTCCACGTCTTTTTGAATCGAAATACATACTTTTAAAATTAAGGTCAGTGTCTGTGTTGCGAAGTCAATATTTTAGTAATAGTCAATCGTCGGTTCTGAAGCCGATACGGTTTCGCGGGGATGCTTTCTTCCTGTCAGACTGTAAGTCGGCAAGAGCCGCGTTTATGGCGTCAAGCTGAATACGGGTATCCTCGTTTATATCATTGTAATCGGCAAATATTTCCTCAAGATCCTGTTTCAGTTCCTGAAAATTCTTTTCGAGTGTGGACAGGCGCAAGGCAACGGGATTGGCGGCTATCATCTGCCTGACCGTAACAAAGGCCCGCATTATTCCCCGGTTGATTTCTATTGCCGTTGCACTCCTTAAAACGCTTGACAGCATGGCTACTCCCAATTCCGTGAACGCGAAGGGGAGATAGCGCGTGCCACCATGACTTGAGATGCCATTTTGGCATCTCAAGAATTCATCGGAGGTAAGTTCAAACATGAAATCATCGCTTTCGAATCTTTCCATGTTTCGTCTGACGGCTCTTTTAAGCTGCCCGGTCTCGACTCCATACATAGCTGCGAGGTCAAAGTCCAGCATCACTTTCTGTCCCCTTATCTCGTAAATTTTGGAGCGGATTATGTCTATATCATTTTCTATGTATGCCATATCAAGTCAGGTATTTCCCACAAAGTTAACGCATTTGCCCCATTAATGCAAATCGCGGACATGACGTGCAAGCTACAGGTTGTAAAAATTGTAATCCTGTTAAATTGGGCACTCTATTCAGCGGTTTTCCAGGCGGTGATGTTGCGGGTGCTGGTGCTGAAAGTGATGCCGAGGCTGATGACCGGGCGCGGGTCGCCGGCAAACTGACGGGCGTAGTCCTTCTTCACAATCTGGGCTAAAGCCTCCTCGGGTGTTCCGTCTCGCTTCAGCTCGATGATGTAGATGTAATTGCGCATGCTCAGCAGCAGGTCGATGCGGCCGTCGGACGTATGCCACTCCGGCCGGGCGTCGACGCCGATGAGCATGAAGATGATGAACAGGTTGTTTTCGTAATGCAGCTCGGTGGCCTTGTCGGCGAATTCGTACGGTATGCCGGCCATGAACGTGTGCAGGCGCTCCATCGCCTCGTCGATGCGTCTGGTCTCAAGCAGTTTCCTGACTTGGTGCACATTCCTGGCAACCCGGTCGCCGTCTTTGTCCACATAGCAGTCAGACAGATTCTGGAACAGTCCCTTGCGTACCTCTAAGTTGGGGATGCCCAGATGGAAAAGGTCCGGATCCTCGTATCCCTTGATGGTCAGATAACCTGTCTGATAAAGCAGGGCTGTGGGCTTGGTATTTGAGATGTCGTTTGACGACAGTGTGCGCACTTCGACGGTCTCGTCAAACATATCCGGCAGGAAACTTCCGCTTTTCTGAATCTGACGTATCAGGAATTCCGGAGTTCCGCTCTGGAACCAGTAGGCGCCTATCTCTGCATCGTTCAACGCCCACAACAGGCTGAACGGGTTGTAGATGTCGGGGCTTGTCTTTGCGAAATGGTATCCGTCGTAATTGGCCTTCAGCAGCGCGACGGCACCGTTGAAGTCGGTGTCGTATTCCTGTGCGAGCCTTTCGATGCCCTGCCGGAAATTATCGGTGATCTCGCGGTCGGTTATGCCGCATATCGCGGCGTATTCCCGGTTGAGGGAAATATCCTGAAGGTTGTTCAGGCCGGAGAAAATGGTCATCTTGCTGAAACGGCTCACGCCTGTCAGCATAGTGAAGCGGATGTACTGGTCCAGGTCCTTGATGTTGACGTATATTGATTTCAGCAGCAGCCGGTGTGCCTCGCTTCGTTCCGGATCATGCATCGTCTCAATAAGAGGATGATCGTATTCGTCCACAAGAATCACCACCGGCCTGCCTGATGCATGATACGCAGCCCGTATGATGTTTTCGAAACGGGAAGCAAGATTGGTAGACTTGATTTTTACATCATACAGATGTTCCCAGGTCAGAAACTGGTTATTGAGAATTTCCTCAAGACTCCCTTCGATACTTGAATTGTATTTCGCAAGACTGAGGGTCAGGACTACATGAGGCTGCCATTCCGTTTCCAGCTGTTCGATTGCAAGTCCCTTGAAAAGCTCCTTCTTCCCTTCGAAATATGCCTGGATGGTGGAAAGCAGCAGGCTTTTGCCGAAGCGCCGGGGTCTTGACAGGAAAACACAATTGCTGGACTTGACAAGTTCATAGATAAAATCTGTTTTATCTATGTAAATGTAAGATTGCTTGCGTAGCTTTTCGAAGCTTTGCACACCGATGGGATATCGTATAATATTGTTTTCCATATCAAGTCCGGTATTTTCCACAAAGTTAACGCATTTGCCCCATTAATGCAAATCGTAGGCAATACGAGGTAAGCCATATGTAAAAAAGTTTGTTATCCGGATAAATTATGTTATCTTTGTCTGATATTGGTAACATACAAACAACAATAGCACTATGAGGAAAATGATTCTATTGCTGTCTATGGCATTTGCATGTATGTCGATGGTGGCTGGTAATCCGGACATGATTGTAACGCAGAACGGCGAAAGCATCCAGGCATATAATCTGGACGATTCAGGAGCTTATTATTATTACTCCCTTACAGAGGAGGTTGACGCACCCATCAAGAAGATTGCTAAGAAGGACGTGCTGATTATCAAGAAGTCTGACGGCACAAAAATCGATCCGCAGGGAAACACCACCGTTTCGGCTCAGACCACAGGACAGGAGGCTCCTAAAAATCCCGATGCACATGAGTCCGTGACCGTGGATGCCATCGAGCCGGATTTTGTTGCCATACACATGAAGAAGCAAAAGAAAGAGCCGCATTGGGAGATTCCCGAGTTACCTGAGCGTGACGAGTATTTCGTATCTGCAGCCGACAAGGACGGTCATGTATTGAAATTCCGCCTATTGTCCAAGGAGGATAAGACGATTGCCGTAACAAAGAATATGGAATTTATCGAGAAGGACGGCAAGATTCAGAAAAAGGACAAGAAATACGAGGAGACTACTTATATCATACCGGAATATGTGCGTGTCGGTGACACCGTATACACAGTTACGGAGATAGATTACGGAGCTTTTGAAAGTTGCAAGAAGGTGACGGAAGTCGTTTTTCCGAATATCCTCAAAACAATACGGCCTTTAGCATTTGCCTATTCCGTTAGTAGAGTGAATTTAAAGAGAATAGTACTTCCCGAAGGTCTGGAAACGATTGGGAAAGTAGCATTTATTGGGGCTGGCTCATATCCATTCGAGCAACTATACATCCCGAAATCGGTTAAGGAAATTGGAGCAGATGCATTTCTATACCTGGGGCCAAAAACAAGTTACAGAGGATACACGCAGTGCAACATAACCTCACTGCCGGACTTTGTCACGGTCGGCAATTGCACCTCCTACGGAATAGACGAAGAGGCCGTTGAAGATTACCAGCGACGAAACTCAGCTCGATAGGGTTCAGTCTTGGGTATTCCAGGCGGTGATGTTGCGGGTGCGGGTGCTGAAAGTGATGCCGAGGCTGATGACGGGGCGCGGGTCGCCGGCAAACTGACGGGCGTAATCTTTCTTTTTGATCTGGGCTAATGCCTCCTCGGGCGTTCCGTCGCGCTTCAGCTCGATGATGTAGATGTAATTGCGCATGCTCAGCAGCAGGTCGATGCGGCCGTCGGACGTATGCCACTCCGGCCGGGCGTCGACGCCGATGAGCATGAAGATGATGAACAGGTTGTTTTCGTAATGCAGCTCGGTGGCCTTGTCGGCGAATTCGTACGGTATGCCGGCCATGAACGTGTGCAGGCGCTCCATCGCCTCGTCGATGCGTCTGGTCTCAAGCAGTTTCCTGACTTGGTGCACATTCCTGGCAACCCGGTCGCCGTCTTTGTCCACATAGCAGTCAGACAGATTCTGGAACAGTCCCTTGCGTACCTCTAAGTTGGGGATGCCCAGATGGAAAAGGTCCGGATCCTCGTATCCCTTGATGGTCAGATAACCTGTCTGATAAAGCAGGGCTGTGGGCTTGGTATTTGAGATGTCGTTTGACGACAGTGTGCGCACTTCGACGGTCTCGTCAAACATATCCGGCAGGAAACTTCCGCTTTTCTGAATCTGACGTATCAGGAATTCCGGAGTTCCGCTCTGGAACCAGTAGGCGCCTATCTCTGCATCGTTCAACGCCCACAACAGGCTGAACGGGTTGTAGATGTCGGGGCTTGTCTTTGCGAAATGGTATCCGTCGTAATTGGCCTTCAGCAGCGCGACGGCACCGTTGAAGTCGGTGTCGTATTCCTGTGCGAGCCTTTCGATGCCCTGCCGGAAATTATCGGTGATCTCGCGGTCGGTTATGCCGCATATCGCGGCGTATTCCCGGTTGAGGGAAATATCCTGAAGGTTGTTCAGGCCGGAGAAAATGGTCATCTTGCTGAAACGGCTCACGCCTGTCAGCATAGTGAAGCGGATGTACTGGTCCAGGTCCTTGATGTTGACGTATATTGATTTCAGCAGCAGCCGGTGTGCCTCGCTTCGTTCCGGATCATGCATCGTCTCAATAAGAGGATGATCGTATTCGTCCACAAGAATCACCACCGGCCTGCCTGATGCATGATACGCAGCCCGTATGATGTTTTCGAAACGGGAAGCAAGATTGGTAGACTTGATTTTTACATCATACAGATGTTCCCAGGTCAGAAACTGGTTATTGAGAATTTCCTCAAGACTCCCTTCGATACTTGAATTGTATTTCGCAAGACTGAGGGTCAGGACTACATGAGGCTGCCATTCCGTTTCCAGCTGTTCGATTGCAAGTCCCTTGAAAAGCTCCTTCTTCCCTTCGAAATATGCCTGGATGGTGGAAAGCAGCAGGCTTTTGCCGAAGCGCCGGGGTCTTGACAGGAAAACACAATTGCTGGACTTGACAAGTTCATAGATAAAATCTGTTTTATCTATGTAAATGTAAGATTGCTTGCGTAGCTTTTCGAAGCTTTGCACACCGATGGGATATCGTATAATATTGTTTTCCATATCAAGTCCGGTATTTTCCACAAAGTTAACGCATTTGCCCCATTAATGCAAATCGCGGGGGTTGGCATTGACCATAGCATGTATAAAGCAGAGGTCGCGCCGTATTATAACGCAACCTCTGTAATGTCATGGGATTCCGGGTAGGATTCTCAGCGGATAATGAATTTCTTGCCCTGGCGGATATACAGGCCGGCGGGGAGCGCATCGGGGTCTGTGCCACAATACAGGCCGGCGAGATTGTAGATTCGCGCCGCGTCGTCAGTGTCCTTCAGCGAACCGTCCGGGGTGATGCCTTGTATGGACGATGAATTCATTTCGGTTCTGATTTGAGCTATACGGGCATCGGGGGCGTCGCCCTTCACATAGAGCCGGAGCACACACGCGCCCGCAGGGAAAGCGACTCCGGGTATCTTAAGTTCGACGTACCCGTTATTAGGCTCCGATGTGGCGTATACGGGTTCGCTGCCGCTGACGGCGGCTCCCAATGTCACGCCCGACGGGGCCTTGACCTTTACGGTCACGGTGTATGTGCCGGCATCGGGCGAAGCGACCGTATAGTTCAGCCATTCGCCGTCGCGACAGTCGGTGACTGTCCAGACATCGCCGTCCTTCACCAGACTTACTCCTCCGTCGGGACGGTATTCCGATACGGCGGCCGCCTTTACTTTGTGGTAGGTGTGGCCTTCGCCATCCTCGCTGAGATTGTAGTAGTCATAGTCGGCTGCTGCGATAGGACCGGCAATATTGTGGATGCCCGACTGACGGCTGCCGTCGGCGTATGTCACAGGATCGCCGGCCATCCATACGCCCAGGGTCTTGGTCAATGTGCCCCATCCGTTCCATTCATAACTGTGAGGCATCGAAGATAAGCTCTCGGGCCCATAGGTCTCCATGGTATAGTCGCGTGTGCGGCGCAGCCATCTTGTGGAAGGCTCGTCCAATCCGGCGCGCACCGTATAGTGGGCGTAGGCGCATTCACGCGACCCCACATTGGGAATGTCGTTGGCGCGAAGGTGCGGATTGATCTTGAGCGACTCCCATCGGCCGCAACGGCTCTTTATGCGCAGGTACATCCCGTTTTCCAGCGATACTTTGCTCTGATCGGTAGTTACGCCCGTAGGTTCCCAGGGCTGCGGCTGGTCCGGATAGGTCTGAAGTGCCGTCAGGTTGTACCTGTAGTTGAACTCGATCCCTTTCAGCAGACGGTTGTCCAGCAGGGAATAGAACCGGTCGCCCTGGTTCCAGGCGATTTCGGCGAATTCCACGAGCTTGTGTATGCCGCACAGCACGTGTGCCTGGTCGCGCGACGATTCCTGACACTGGCCGTTGGGATAGATGTAGTGCTGCAGCACGTCGTCATAACCGTAATCCTCTGTCTCGTTGCTGCGTTTGCCTCCGTTGGCGTCGAACACGTTCTGATACTCGTTGCTGTCGGCATTGGGGGTCGTTCCGGTCAGCGGCGGACCGGGAGTATAAGGCAGGTCGTTATGGTGTTTCAGGCCGCTTACGTAGCGCAACGCGCGATTATATATGTACTCGTTGTCGAGATATACTCCCATGGCCAGCATGCCTAACATTCCGAACAGTCCCTGGTTGCCGTAGCGGCTGGGATCGCCGTTGAAGATGTTCCAGTAGAAGGTGATGCCGTTCTTGGAGTCGTCGTTGCTGGCATATTTGGCATGATTGTCGGTGACACGCGAGTATCCGGGATATACCAGCATGTCCTTGAATTTACGCTGGTCGGAGCGTTTCCAGCCGTCGTAGTCGCGCATCAGCTCGGCTGCCTCGATCAGCAGGTTTATCTGGCCGGCGCCCAGGGCGGCGGTCCCCGCCGAGCCGACATTGGTGTAATGGTTGTTGGCGTTCAGATACTCCACGGCCTTGTCGGCATAGCGTTTGTCGCCGGTCAGTTTCCACAGCAGGGCCAGGTCGTGGGCGCAACGGCCGTCGATGCCGACATAATCCTGTGTCTTGCCCGAGGGAATGGAGGTGCCGCGGTCCCTCACCGTGCGGTCCAGGCTGGAGTATCTGCTGTTCTTAAGGTTCTGGAAGGTGGTGTAATACGGTTCCACTTTGGCCTCGACCATGGCCCTCATGCGGTCCAGCTGTCCCTGCGTGTAGCTGAGGCCCGGGTGGACGAACTTGCGGGCTGCGACGCCGGGTATGGCCGTACCGATTGTAGCGGCGACAAGCAGAAGGATTAGTTTGATGCGGTTCCGTATCATGAATTTCAAAATTTAGTTTATAGTTCCGATGGTAATGTCGAGGCTGCCGGACATGAATATGCCGGGCCTTCTATATAATATACGGAGTTGCAATGCAAACACTCAAAGGCCTTGTCCATTAGGACCTGTGTGCTTTTAACTCGAATTTAAACATACTCTGACAAAAAAAAGAGAGGCGACAGAATCGTCTCTCTTTATCGTCCGTCATGCGGAACTATGGCGATGTTATTTCGCCGGGCGCGGATAGTTGTCCTTCACGCAACGCTTGGTCATCTTCTCGATACGTGCCTTGGTCTCGGGATGGGAGGAGAACATTTTGGATATGTAGGAACTTTTCTGGTTGCCCTCCATAGTCTGGAGCTTTTCAAACGCCATCACCATTCCCCAGGGATTCTTGCCCTTGGATACCAGGAAGTCATATCCGCAGTCGTCGGCTTCGTTCTCCTGCTTCTGTGAGTATTTGGCGTTGATCAGCGACTGTGTCAGAGTCCCGAGCTGAGAGTCGGAAAGCGCCGCGGCCACGCCTCCGGCCGAAGATATGCCGTCCTTCAGAGCATCGGTAAGGAGCGAGGTCTTGAAGGCGTTCTTGGAGTGATGTTTCAGCACGTGGCCGATTTCGTGGCCTATCACGCCGAGAAGCTCGTCGTCGGACATCATGTCCATCAAGGCGGCGAATACGCGCACGCTGCCGTCGGGACATGCGAATGCGTTAACGTCCACCACGTTGTAGACCTTGAAGTTCAATGGAATTCCGTCGGCGTCGGTTATACCGGCAGTCAGCTTACGCAGGCGCACCGTGTAAGGATCGTCCTCGGGCAGCACGGGGTTGTGCTTGTCCATCCAGTCCACGGATTCCTTTACGTATGCGGCCATCTGCGCGTCGGTCAGGGTCAAGGCCTTCACGGCCTTCGCTCCACCGCTTATGGCCTTCTTCAGGTTGAACTGAGCGGATACCGGTGTGGCCCCAACCAGTACCATCAGTAGCAAAAACAGTTTGAAGTTCAGTTTCATAACTTATGTTAGTTATTGACGTTGATTATATCGAGTCCGATTTTTACTGCAAAATTAACGCATTTGTCCGGTTAATGCAAATCTCGTGGCGTATGGCCGTACAGACTGTAGCGGCGACAGGCAGCATGAACTCAACTTCGAAGAATCCTTATTCTATTTTCCAAATGTAAACCTTATACCCAAGTTCAGATTGAAATTCAATGGCTTTTCTTTATAAATCGTCCGGATATCCGTTCCGTCATTGAAATAGTAGCTGATGCCTGGCTCAACAAATATACTCATTGACTTAACAAGAGTGCATTGAACTCCTGCCGAGGCATTAACCGACCATTGCATGGGCTTTGCTGACAGATTTTCCGATACCCTTCCCTTCTTTTTATTATCAAGAATGAAGTCCTTATCAAGTTTTGCAGAAACGCATTTCTCTGCAAGCACACCTGCCGATGCATACAGATCCAATCTTTTCCACGAAAGGACACGGTATTTCAGATTGAGAGGAATGCCGATATAATGCAGCTTTTGTTCGCCGGTATAATAATGGCTCTCGCTCCCTTCCCTGACATCAGAGGTAAGATTGGCATAACTCAGGCCTGTTTCTATGCCGAATCTTTCGTTGAAATTATAAGTAAATGAAATTCCGGCCCGTATGGGAAGGCGATGTTTGATGTCCGTTTCAATGTCTTTGCCCTGATTAAAGAGAAGAATACCTAACAATGGCTTGTCAGCCCAGTCCGAATCATCAGGTCCGACTGTGGCTTCTACAAATGAATCACCTTTTGAATTGTAGTTCAATGCAGAACCGGTTCCACCCGAACTGTATATGGAAACGGATACATTGTCAGAAGTTGACACTTTTTTAGGTATTGAAGCGATGTAGCCATTATCAGCCTTCGAAGGGAACTGTTGCTTTCCGATACGCTCAACACTTTCCGGGGTGTCATTGGTTTTAACCGGTTTGTCTTCGACCACAGATGTATTATCCCGATTTTCATCAGGATGATTATCGGCTGTCTCCGTCTGCACTTCCGTTTGCACGGATGGCAGGGCCGGCGACATACCGGAGTCATGCGCCGGAAGCATGTTTTGAGCAATCAGAGTTTTAGGCACATGTTTGTCCCGAACAGTGTGAGCAATTGTGTTCTGCGTACTATTTTCCAAACTGCTCGCAGGATTATCGGTTGTTTTCGTCAGCAGTGGTGCCCGGGATGCTCCCTGTTTTATATTGATTAAATAAACGCCCAGTGATATGACAACTGCAATCAGTGCGGCGGCAGCGATACTCCTTTTTACCCATATCATCACAGGACGCTTCGTCGGACGGAAAGTTGATGAAGTTTCAGCACGTTGTGATTCTATGGCATCCCACAGATTTCCCGGCTCGTCGATTTCGTAGTCGGTCATTCGGTCATGGACTTTTTGTAGCCAATCTTCGTTCATAGCAGTATGGATGTTAAGAGTTATATTGCCTGATTTTAGTCGCCAATAAAGATTTAGCGCGGTGCAACTGTGAGGCTGAAGTGCTTTCTTTTATGTCAAGCAATTTTGCGATTTCCTTATGGCTTTTGTTTTCAATGACATATAAGTTGAATATTGTTCTGTATCCATCGGGAAGTTCCCGTATGAGTCTGAATAAAACTGACGAAGGCAGTGCATCTACATCCGGTTCCATATCCGGTTTGTCATACTCTTGTTCCGATATTTCAACAAATTCAAAACGGCTGTTTTTTTGAAGGAATTTCAGTGTTTCATTGAAAGTGATTTTTGTCACCCATCCTTTCAGAGAACCTTTTCCACGATATTCAAATGAAAGAATACCTGAAAATATCTTTAAGAAACTGTCCTGAAGAACGTCTTTCACGTCCTCATCGTTAACGATATAACGGGAACATATAGCTGCAAGATATCGGATATATGTGGAATATACCGTTCTCATAGCCATAGGATCGCCTTGTTTGACAAGGTTAAGAAGCTGTTCCTCGTTGTCAGTTTCTATTGATACCACCAGACCTCAGATTTATAAGAATGGCTCGGGAGAAACGGTTATGTGACATCCGTTTCTCCTTCGCCAATAAGGGTTAGCGTATTTGTTACTTTACGGTTACGGAGATAGTACCTGTTTTCTTGTCCTTGTCTGTGACTGTAATGGAGGTGGCTCCGGCTTTTACGCCCTTTACAGCGACTTTGTCATCCGTTACCGAAGCTGTGGCTATTTCCTGATTCTCCACTGTGGCGATATAGGGGCTCTCGCCACCCGTTATAGTAACGGTCTCATCAGCGTCGACATCTATTGACAGAGCAGGCTTATCAAATCCGAGACCTGAAACACTGACTGCTATTTCACCTTTAAGGCTCTTGGCATCGGTAACAACGACAGTCGTTGTGCCTTCTTCGACTCCGGTTATGGTAATCGTGTTGTCGTTTACACTTGCCGCAGCGATTTTGGCATCGCCCGATGCGACGGTGTAGGGAGCCGTGCCCTCACTTACCGTCACTGTTGCGGTTGCACCGGGTGCCACTGCTACCTCGACAGGGTCGAACTTGAGTCCGGAGCCTTTGGGATCATCGTTGTTGTCGCAGGATGTCACTGCAATAGCTGACACGCAGGCCAGCATGGCAGCGGTAAGTTTGAAGAACTTTGATATTTTCATCTTAGTTGTTTGTTTATAGTTGAAACTTATTTCCTGAGAGCTCTCATTTTATTAAATCTCCCTTTTGCAAAATCTTGCATCGGAAAGATGATTTCCGGCTGTTTTATTCTATGCCTTTGGAATGCCGGATATTATTTGCATCGATTTCTTGCTTTATCGGGCGCATCTTTATCTCAAACTCAGCAGATTTTTCGCCTGTAAAGGACTTCCACTTAAGTTTGATTCTGGCTTTGCCGGCGTCGGCGCCAGGCAGTTTGTTAAGATTAAACGCTATCAAAGCGTCTCCCCAGCTTCCGTTATCGTCTCCTTTGGCATCGTGTCTTAATTCAAGTTCATAGGGGTCTTCCGGATTGGTTCCGGTCACAAGATTAAGAACGTGGGTAGCATGTGGAGAACTCCAGAGAGTGCGTATCCGCAGCGTCAGATAGCCGTCCTCAGCCACAGTAACCCAATCCTGTACGATTTCAACGGGATCATTCCCAAATTTGGCGGCATCTTGTTCTCCCAGAGTTTCCACCGGTAATTTGGTGCGGATGCTGTCAAGCCAGTTGACTTCGACATTCCTTGTTTTTTTGTCTTGTGGCGAAACATTGGTTTCCGTATAGTTCACAAGGGCTCTGACTTCTTTTGTCCCGAAAGGAGAAGACTTCAGATTCGTCGGTACTAACTGTGTCTCGTCGTCGAGTTGCATTATAAAGCTGCCATCGGCATTAGGACATACGGTAACAAGAGCCGTCGGCCTCAGCAACTCGGAAGAATCGTCGTCATTGAGACATGATGGAAGCATCATGAGCAGCACAATTCCGACGACAGATAATAAAAGATGTTGTTTTGCCATATCGCTATGATTTTATTGGTTGTTCTATTATATTAAATCCGCCGATAATGAAAACCTTGCACCGGATAATAAAAAATTCTTGAGACACATAGTTGTGCAGCTTACTATTTTCTTGCCGTCCTTTTCACTCGCCGTCCTTTTCATCACGGTTGACACTCATTCGGCTGTACGTCACTTCGTGGGTGGAACCAAGTTCGGCGGAAACATTGTGGTGTGCGAGTCGAACGAGGATGGCGGGAGCTGAATATCCGCTGACCCTGAACAGGCACGGTGAGGCATTTGCTGCGGCAACAAAAAAAGAGACTGCCTGAAGGCAATCCCTCTTGTAATGACCCCGGAGAAGCCGGGATATGTCGTTGTAACTAAGTAGTATTCAGAATATTGTAATGCCGCTATATCCGTTCTTCACGAATTGCACACGACACTATTTCAATGTCTTCCCATTATTCCATTGGACGCTACAAAAATAATATTTTTATTGTTATTGTGATTTGTTTATAATGTTAAATAATATCTCAATTAAATGTATTTGACAAATATGGCGTAATAAAAAAGAACTTATAGCGATAATGCCATTTGAATCAAATCTCCAATGCTTTTTCCTAAAATTGCCACACCTGCTTCATGAGGTGAATCTAGTTTATATCTACCTTTTGCAGCCCCATTTAAAGCATAATCATATCCATCTATAGTAACTAAACACCAATGTTTATATCGGCATTCAATAACTACTTTTTCTGTATAAAACGGCCAATCTCCTGCGAAATCACCTTTTGTGATAATTTTGTGCTTATAGTTCTTATTGAATTTTCTATTTAAATAATCAATAAAAGTTCTTTTATGCCGTAATAAAACAGTTTGTTTGTATGTCGTAGTAGCTTTACGATAATCAGTAGTACCATATTTATTTTCACTCATTAGAACAAAATTGAAAATATTACTGCTCGAAAGCTGTTTCCCTAATAATCCCAACGTTCCAAATGATATTTGTCTCGCTAAGCAGGTTATTAGTTTTTCGCAACATATGATAATAGTCCTATTTATTTCTGGGAAAATCTCTTTATCTAAATCAGGATTTAATAAACGCTCCATTAACTGTTTGTCATATGGTTGGATACGTTCTTCCAACTCTCCCCATCTTTCTTTGGGATTTCTTCCCAATTTAGGATTACATGTAATTAAATCAAAATTATAATACCTTGCCTGTTTCCCAAAATCAGATAATATGTCTAGAATTTCTCTTAGTATGAAACTATCGGTTAAGAATGCTTCATCATCTTCAAAAATTGGAGCTAAATACTTTATAAAGTATTCTCCTTTTATGACATCAAATAATTTGATTAAATCATGTCCTAATTGTTTTAGTTCTTTACAACTTGGTAATCTTGAGTGATTTGTGTAATATGCTACACAAATATATGCTTTGAATAATCGTTCAATCCCTTGTGATAAAAGCTGAAAGGGTAAAAAATAAAAATTGTTAGATAAGTTGATATTTTGCAACTCTCCAAACCCTAACAGTATTAATTTATGTGCTGTTTCAAATTCTTCCTGAAGAGCAAGACTTTTATCTATCGAAATATCATTCATTACAATAAATTAAATAATAAAACAGAGTATAATACAATGCAGAAATATAGCCCGATAATAATGTCAATTATATTATTGAACGAATTAATATTGTATGTTCTTTCCAGACTAATTCATTTTGTTCAGAGTTAGTGAGGACAAGCAATTTGTCGCAGTGGAGTTCCTCGGCGGCTTCGACGAGGGCATCGAGTTCGCGTTTGCGTGTTTTTTCGGAGGTCATGTCGTAGCAGACCTGAATCAGTTGCTCTACTTTTGCACCTTTACGGGTGACAAAATCTATCTCTTTATCATTGCGGGTGCGGTAATAGAACAGCGTTTGACCGGGGACGTAGCCACGACGCAGTAGTTCTACAAAGACTTGGTTTTCCAGTAGTCTGCCAAGGTTTTCACTAAGATTGAACGCTGTGCTTTGCACAAAGCCATTGTCGACGACATATACCTTTTTCGGAGCCTTGTTCATCAGTTTCAGCTTGTTGTTGAAGCGAGGCAAATAAAAGAACAGGTAAGGTTCGTTGAGATAGTCGCAGAATTTCTTTGTAGTCGCTATGCTTGACAGGCCCAGTTCTCCGGCAAGTTCATTGGCAGAAATCGGATTGCAGAAGTTTGACAACAGATAGGTGGCAAGGTTGTATAGATCGTTTGTGTTCCTTACTTTATGACGTTGTGCGACATCTTTCAGCAGGATTGAATCAAACAGAGTGGAAAGATAGCTTTTGGTTATACTGCGGGCAGGGATTGTTTCTGGATAGCCGCCGTTTCGCATATAGTCATCAGCCAGTATTATTGCCTGTGCCGTCTGTTCCTCCCGGTCAGGGCTGATGTTTTTCCAACTCATGGTTTCTTCAAGGCTGAAAGGCAACATCTCTATCTGGAGATAACGCCCCGTCAGAACAGTTGCCATTTCACTGCTCAACATCTTTGCATTACTACCGGTTATTATCAGATTCTTTCCCCGGCGATACAGCTTGCTTACCCACAAATCCCAATCCGGAAGATTCTGAATTTCATCAAGCAGCATGAAGTCATAACCGGGATAGACATCATCAAGAGCCGACATTGCCAGATCCTCGTCCCATTTTTCAAGTAACTGGTTATCATCAAAGTTGAGGTAGGCAAAATTCTTGCCTTGCAACATCAGCAGGGCAAAAACAGATTTACCTACGCGGCGAGGGCCGGTTATAAGCTTGATAAGCGGGTTCTGTAAAAGTTCGTCAGCGTCATACTTAGTACGCCGTTGCTGATAAGGGCGCGACAACAATTCGTCGCGTTCCGCCCGTTGATTCAATATCGTTGTTTTCATTACAGTCCGTTTTAGACTGCAAATATAGCGATTTTTATTCAATCAAATCATTGTATTGAATAAAATAGGACTTTTTTGTTCAGTAAACCATAAGGTATTGACAAAAAGCGTGCAATTCACGCTTCTCAGTGACGGCTCTGGTATTGCCTTTGTAGGAAAAACGTGACTGCACGCTATGCTTACGCATAGCATAACCTTCACGCATTTGTTTCCTACAGTGTCCATTTACCAGATTTTCACTGAAACCTATGCGGTGTTATGTTATGAATATCATTGAAACGATTGGCTCTCCAGTCGCTATTCTTTGCTGTTTAGCGTTGCAAAGTTACACATTTTTATCGAGGTAATCACGCCTCAATTTCTCCGTCAGGATTGATATGGGGCTTCTTACGGAGCTGAATCAGAGTCTTTTCGGACACATCCAGCAGTTTCGCTGCACCTCTCCATGTTCCGGCACGGATATAGGCTCTGATGATACGGTCTTTCTCTGCTTTCATCTTTACACGGGTAAATACAATCAGCAAGTATTTCAATAGCGGCATTAAATCCTTCCGCCGACAGAACCAAACCAAAACAAATGATTATACCACATCATTCAATAATGGAAATTCCATATAATATCCGGGCAATAGTCGTTAATGTCGCGATTATAATATGTATGCGGAATGCCTCCGGCTATAACCTTTGGCTAAACAGATTAGACTTCCTGCAAATGGCCTGATGCAAAGACGATATCCCATGTGAGAAACCGGATCACGGTGGTACGGATTGCCGTGGTAAGATTTGAATCAACATCATTGATTCCTACTTTGGCACAGATGGCTGCTAAGGCAGCGACCAGACCCGATAACAAAGCAGATATCTTCCCCATTTCAGTAACGGTGCAATGTTAACTTATTAAGGATAAGGATAATGATGTTTATTTGTGTGGATATTTGTTGATTATTAATTTTTTTGATAATCTCCTACGATATTCCCCCTGATAGGCCCCATTTACGGACTATCAGGGGGAATATAATACTCTGTGGACGGAATTTCTATAAAGAAACCCAATGATTAAAGAGACTGATTTACCCTATAATTTGATCTTGTCTCCTGATTTATCACTTTCTGATTACTGCATACCTTGCCCAAATAGTATCAGTGCCTGTGCAACGGTCTAAACCATTCAAGCGAAGTCGATATGGATGACGGTCATGAGGGATACCGTCAAACACAGAAGTTTCACCTTTTCTTCCATCAATGCCTGCTGCAATCATCATGCTGACCTCGTCAATAAGTCCGGCATCAAGGAATCCACCATTTATATAGCCGCCCCCTACAATGGCAACTTTTGCGATACCAAATTCTTGGTAAAGCATTTCCATAGCCCGTGCAAGATCAATTTTCCCTTCGCCTGCTGCAACCCACGATATACCTTTGGAACGCATATCCGCAAGATATGAGTCTGATACATTCCCGCTGCAAATACACAATACAGGATAACCGTCGGCATGAGCGGCACACCACTGAAGGCTTCCCTTGGTATCCATCACGATAGTATATTGGTCAGACTGCTTTGCGATGTGGAATGATTCACGGCTGTATGACAACAGTTCCGGGTTCGAGTTTTCTCCACCGACAGCCGTACATTCCAGTGCCGCGGTAGTTCTGCCTGTCAGTTTAGAACACTTGCCAAGAGAATCGAGCGCGGTATAATATTCCTCACCACTGATTTGTGCCATTACGGGGCAATCAATCCGCCCGTCAAGCGACATCATCATGTGGCTAATGATATAAGGTCTTTTCATCTTTTTATTTGAATAATTCAATTATTAATGCGTGCTTTACTCGTACTTACGATATAGGCTCCGGATAAAACTAATATTCCTGCCAATGGCATAAACCATGAGAATGTGTCCTGTCCTATGGCGATAGCGGTTATAGACGCAACCACTGGCTGGAGATTCATATATACGCTAACGGTTGTGGCTCTTATTCGCTTCATTCCTAACGGCATCAAAAAATATCCCACGGAGGTTGCAAAAATCACCACAAAGCCTAATTCAGAAATAGCCGTCCAGTTCCAGTTGTGCGTAAACAATCCGTACTGAAGTATGTCAGGCACTCCAATCGGAATCAATATAGCGGCTGTGAACAGAAACATCCATTTCATCTGTGTGACTGCGGAATATTTTTGTGCCACAGAACGCATAATAATCAGATATACAGAGTATGCGATGATACTTGTCACCGCCAGCCCTATGCCCAAAAGGTTGTTTGAACCGGTATTGCTTTTTGCCTTGACAACCAGTATCAAGGCTCCGAGTACCCCAACAGCCACACCAATCGTTTTCTTGCCGGTTATCGGTTCTTTTAATAATACCGCTGCAAGAAGCATGACACTGACAGGACTGAGAGCAACAATAAGTGAGAAATACACCGGACTTGTATATTGCAAACTGAGTGCAGTGAGATATTGCGACACAATAAATCCCAATATACCGCCCAATGCTATGATACCCTTGTCTTTCAACGGCACGTGTTCTTTGGGCAGAAAACATTGTATAATCCAAAAGACTACCGCTGCCCATATCGTCCTTGTAACCATATAGGATAACGGGGTCATCCAGTTATCAAGCAACGATTTCGTAATAGGGACATTCAATCCGAAAATGATGTTTGCCCCAAGAACAGCGGCGTGTCCTTTGATTTTTGAAATCTGTTCCACCATACGTGCCACAGGTTATTTGCCCAGACTTGTAAGGAATGTCACTGTTTCAGGGTCATAATGAGAGAAGAACAGGCTCTCAGCCTTATCAAGTCCGGCAATAACATTCATGTCTTCATCAGAAAGCGTGAAATCGAACACATCCATATTCTGAACCATACGCTCTTTGTGAGTGGATTTAGGTATGACGATCACACCACGCTGTATGAGAAAACGGAGAGCTGTCTGGGCCACACTTTTTCCGTATTTTTCTCCGATAGCGGTCAATTGCGGATTTGTGAAGAAGTCATTGCGACCTTCGGCGAAAGGTCCCCATGACATAATCTGACATCCGTATTTCTTCATGATTTCCTGTGGCACACGCTGTTGGTTGAAAACATGTGTCTCAACCTGATTGACCATCGGCTTGATTTCACTGAATTCAGCGATGTCGATGAAACGGTCGGGATAGAAATTGCTTACGCCGATGGCACGGACTTTCCCCTCTCGATATGCTTCCTCCATAGCACGGTATGTGCCGTAGTAATCGTTGAAAGGCTGATGAATGAGGAGCAGGTCGATATAATCGGTGCGGAGTTTGCGCAGCGACTCATCAATAGATGCCTTTGCCTTTTCGTAACCGGCATTGGAAATCCACACTTTCGTTACTATGAACAGTTCATTACGGGGAACGCCGCACTTTGTGACAGCATTGCCTACACCTTCTTCGTTCTGATATGCCTGTGCGGTGTCAATCATCCTGTAACCTACGCTGATAGCATCGGCCACACATCTTTCACACTCTTCCGGAGTAACCTGATATACGCCGTAGCCCAATACCGGCATTTCGACTCCGTTGTACAATTTGATAGTTTCCATATCTTACTGTTTATTATTTATGCTTATTTATAGATGAAACATAAAGTATTTGTGTCTCACCTATAAGTGCCTCGCCTACTAATACTTCATTAATAAATGGCCGTATGCCTCGGCCGTATCTCTTAGAGTTATGCCTTTGTCATGTGCGGTGCGAATCACTTTTACAGCATAACCTTTTTCCTGTCCCTTCCCGGTGATTCCACTCGGATTCATACATACCATGCCTATGGCTGAGACTTTTATTTCACCTAATCATCTTGTATGCATTATTATATCAGTTTATTGTCGTTCAACCATGCCGCAATCTCGTTGTCAGCAGTCGCCACACGGCTTCCACGTATTGCAAGACCTTTTTTCACATCTGAATCAGGACAAAACTTTACGATGTCCTTTTCGCTATGTCCCAGTCCGCTCCCTTCATGGGTACAGAATGGAAGAATTGTCTTACCGGAGAAATCATACGATTCAAGAAATGTACATACACACATCGGCATTGTACCCCACCAGTTGGGATAACCCAGAAATACCATATCATACTCTCCGATATTGTCTATCGACGATTTCAACTTTGGGCGAGCATTGGCGTTCAACTCAAGCATTGCCACATTTGTCGTCTCGGTATAATCTTCCGGATAATCGCTCACGGTTTCAATACGGAATATATCTACATCAAGATATACAGCTATTTTATTAGCCATAGTTTCCGTATTACCAATGGATAAATCCTTGATTATACCATTCACATAGTTCTCGCCTCGACGGGAATAGTATGCAATCAATGTCTTACCCATGATTTCATCTTTTATTTTTATGTTGCAAAATTAGTTGGTTTATGGCAGTTGATTGTTTCAAAAATAACGTGTATTTTTTCACAAAAAGCGCAAATCGTTTTGCCGGTTAAGAAGAATTGGCTATTTTTGGAGAATGGAAAATGGCAATCATATCGAAATCGTATATTCCACCTTGTTTCATCTGATATGTTCAGTGAAATTCAGTGGGTGGTGTATCCATTTGTTATGTCTTTCAGGAGAGGGATGCTTTTCATATAACGGACGCAATTTTAAGATAAAAAGGAATGATGCCGTTGTAATCACTAACCCGGAATCAGTCTCTATCGGAAGACAGTCAGAAGACCTTCAGGTCGAAATCCTTGCAGCCCCTCAGGATTTTCTGAACAATCAGCTGCCGGCAAATCATTATGGAATAGGAGGTGGCATAAGTTTATTTGACAATCCGGTAATTCCCCTGACAGATGAGAACGCACGGATTCTGCTGACAGATATGCGCAATATCAGAGACCGCCTTTCAGATACGGGACATTTATTCTACAGGGAACTGCTGGGGAGCCTTGCCTTGACAATGATTTACGACCTTTTTCATTTCCATGCGGAGAATCACGCATCGGTATTTGCAACAAATCGCAGTCTTTATGTTGTAAAAAGTTTGATGGCATTACTTGACAGTGGCAGAAGCAAAAGATATCGGAAGGTGTCATATTATGCAGCTCAACTCAATGTTTCGGTAAAATACCTTTCAGACACCATAAAACGACAGACCGGGAAAAGTGTAACATATTATATTGACAGATATACCGTTCCTATGGTGATTGAATATTTAGACAATCCCAATCTCTCCATAACACAGATTGCTGATGAGATGAATTTCGCCTCGGTATCATATTTCAGTCGTTATGTAACAAAGCATTTGGGAGTTTCTCCTCAAAAATACCGTCAGTCTCTTAGACCGATGGAATGATGGGGTTTCCAAACTGAAACAAACGTGCAATCATCGAATTATGACTACACGTTTGAATCTAAAAAGAATGTAATCAAGATTGATTGCCAAATCCATAGTTCAAAAGGCAGTTCCTCATATAGTCAACTAAATTGAACTCCTAGAAGGCAGGTTTTTATTCAATACAATGATTAAATGTTGATAGAAAGTGTGCAGACTACCCTTTTTAACGCATACGGTGGGGCATTTGCGCTGCCGATAACAAAAAAAGAGACTGCCTGAAGGCAATCTCTCTTGTGGTGACCCCGGAGAGGTCGGGATATATCGTTGTAACTAAGTAGTATCCAGAATATTGTAATGCCGTCCTATCCGTTGTTCACGAATTGCACACGACACAATTTCAATGTTCTTCCCCATTGTTTCCATTGAGGTATTGCAAAGTTACAAAATTTTCTTCAATTGTTAGCGTTACTATATTCTAATTCTTTTCACGTGTTGTGTGATTATAAGTTATAAAATTTTTGTGCCTCATTTCGACTTTGCATTAAGTTTAATAATATGTCATCCTTACTTAATTTGGATTTATGGCCACACATATCCTGTCTTATCTTTAATATTAGGTTTAGCCATACATCCATCATCAACTTAATATCTCCAGGATTGTTAGTAGAGATGTCAAAGAAATTATTAAATGCATAAAATACACTATCAGATCCATAAAGTAATATATCTCTTTTTAAATCAACCATCTTTTCTGCCAGATTTTCATCTGAAGTTTTTCCTGCTTTTACTGTTTTTAAGATATTGAAGAATAATGTCACCACTCCAGCATAGGCAAGATATTTCTTTTCAGATAATTGATTTTCCATAATTTTAATTCGTTCCGTTTTTCGATGTATAATGTAACCCATGAAAGCTACCACGGCTGGAACTAAAACGGCTAAAATTGCTAATATCAAATCTTTATTGTCATTCATATATTCTTAAACAATTAAATAGATGATTTCAAATCTCAAAACTGGTTAATACAAATAATGGCAATACTTGTATCCGTCCATTCAATATGTTCTTTTTTCGAGTTAGTGATAACAAGTAGATTGTCGCAGTGGAGTTCTTCGGCGGCTTCGACAAGGGCATCGAGTTCGCGTTTGCGGGTTCTCTCGGACGTCATATCGTAGCAGACTTGGATTAGTTGCTCTACTCTTGCACCTTTACGGGTGACGAAGTCAATCTCTTTGTCGTTGCGGGTGCGGTAATAGAATAGCGTTTGTCCGGGAATATAGCCACGGCGCAGGAGTTCTACAAAGACTTGGTTTTCCAACAGTCTGCCGAGGTTTTCGCTTAGATTGAACGCTGTGCTTTGCACAAAACCGTTGTCAACGACATATACCTTTTTCGGAGCCTTGTTCATCAGTTTAAACTTGTTGTTGAAGCGAGGCAAATAGAAGAACAGGTAAGGCTCGTTGAGATAGTCGCAGAATTTCTTTGTAGTCGCCACGCTTGACATACCCAGTTCACCTGCAAGTTCGTTAGCAGAAATCGGATTGCAGAAGTTTGACAACAGATATGTGGCAAGGTTGTATAGATCGTTTGTGTTCCTTACTTTATGCCGTTGTGCGACATCTTTCAGCAGGATTGAATCAAACAATGTGGAAAGATAGCTCTTGGTTATGCTACGGGAAGGGATTGTTTCAGGATATCCGCCGTTTCGCATATAGTCATCAGCCAGCATTATTGCCTGTGCCGCCTGTTCCTCCCGGTCGGTGCTTATGTTTTTCCAACTCATGGTTTCGTCAAGGCTGAAAGGCAACATCTCAATCTGGAGATAACGCCCCGTCAGAACAGTTGCCATTTCACGGCTTAACATCTTGGCATTACTACCGGTTATTATCAGATTCTTTCCCCGACGGTAGAGTTTGCTTACCCACAAATCCCAATCCGGAAGATTCTGAATTTCATCAAGCAGCATGAAGTCATAACCGGGATAGACATCATCAAGAGCCGACATTGCCAGATCCTCGTCCCATTTTTCAAGTAACTGGTTATCATCAAAGTTGAGGTAGGCAAAATTCTTGCCTTGCAACATCAACAGGGCAAAAACAGATTTACCTACGCGACGAGGCCCAGTTATAAGTTTGATAAGCGGGTTCTGTAAAAGTTTGTCAGCGTCATACTTGGTATGCCGTTGCTGATAAGGGCCGACAACAATTCGTCGCGTTTCGCCCGCTGATTCAATATTGTTGTTTTCATTACAGCCCGTTTTAGACTGCAAATATAGCGGTTTTTATTCAATTAAACCGATGTATTGAATAAAATATAATTAAAATTAGCGCGATGCCGCCGACTAATTCTACGGCAAATGGCATCGCGCTGTTAAAAACAACTATTTAAACCTTAAAATTCCTATTGTAGAATCTTATGTTATTCATTGGTCTTTTGTCTACTCCACTTTTTACGTCGCCGTTTTAGTCATTGTGTTACCGAGGTTGACCCCGGATTCTGTACTCATTCTTGCTATCATGTGAACACTTCTGATCCCAGAAAGAAGAATCAAACATTATTCCTTGACAGAGAGAGATGTTAACACAAGACCTGGATCGGTAAAGAAAATTCTGACGGGAACCTCTCCATCTTTTGCTGAAGTATAGGTCTCTGTCTTGCCAGTGTACCCCTGCATTACATTAGGGCTCCATTCCTTTGTCTCGGCTTCGGTCTTGATGTCGACAAAATGCGGTTCCGCCCCATTTATAGATATGGCATACCGAAGATTTAAGCCGGTATAGATCGGGAAGGTCGGCAAACATCTTACCTCTATGCTGTTTTCACCTTTCCTAACAGGAAGTCTGAACTCTGCATACGGTGCGGAGGCAATTGTATTCTCGTCATACGATTGCATGTCAAGTGGCCAAACCGTAAGGGCGGCGCCGGATTCCCCCAGGCCTTTTATAGTCTTTATATTCTTCCCGTTAGGATTTACTTTGGAATACGCATCCGCCGAGAATCTTGTTTCAATAGAATCAAGTGGCGTTAAATCAGAGGTTTTAACATCATCTTCTCCAGCGGTCTTGAACTCATAGAAATGCTTGACGCCACGGGGTGCATAATCCATCATCCCATCCCATTTGCCATTGGCAATCTGCTTGTTGTATTTCTCGGTAAGCCCGACGATATTCCTATATCCTTGTTTCGAAAGCCGCGCCATCTCCAGAGTCTTCTTCCTGTTGCCCGCATTTGCATAGTCATAGCTTAGCGATGCGCCAAGCACCTTATCGTTCATCCCGGAGGCTGCCTTCACCGGATAAGATATCAGCTGGAAGTAGGCATCTTGCAGGTCAGCGGGAATATGCATGGCAAGGGAATCAACCTTTTCTACAAGACGGTGATACCGGATCAAACGGTCATTTTTTTCCTTGAATGAATAATCCACCCGGTTGACATGTTCGGGTTTGCCGCCAGAAGCGAGTTGCGAATAATCACGTTTGATCTCATATATGGCCTGTGCATATTCGGGACCGAAAGTTTCCGCGCCCCATTTAAAGCCATAACGGTCGGCATCACCCAGATTGAAAGAGTTGACATCCCAGGCAAAATCAAGACCATATTGCATTTCATATTCAATAGGCTTTATGTCGCCTATATTGTATACCCACATATCCTTGCAGTTCATTTCATAAGCCTTCATAAGCTCATAAACGGTCAATGCGGGAGGTGTGCCGCCAAGCCATAGATGATCCTGCGGAATACCCCAGTAAGAAAAATGGTAATATACGCCTCCGCCTCCCTTACGCTTCTGTTCTTCAGGATTGGAAAGCTGACGGATATAACTGAAGTTGTCGTCAACCCAAAGGAGAGTTACGTCTTCCGGTAGATTCAGATTGAGTCGATACAACTTCAGGGCTTCCTTATAAGGACAGAACACTTGTGGAACATCACCGGCAGGGACACCAAGATTTTTCTCCAACATGGCTCTCTGTTTTCCGATAATATCAATCAATGCATCGCGTCGCGCTGAATCTGACGGGTAGCCGGGCAGCCCTGAATCATGTATGCCGCGCATACCGAGGGTATAGAAAGCATCGTTGTCTTTTGATTCGGCCACACGGTCGTTCCAGTATTTTTCGATTGTAGCACTGTTTGTTTTCCAACTGTATCTTCCGGGCAGCTTGCCGTATTCAAAAGGGAAATTGTGTGTCCATTCATCCACATTGTTACGTAGCATCTGCTCACAGTGACTTGAACCGAGCACAATGTCATATTTTTTTGCAAGTTTCGGATTTTCCTTGTAATACCAGAATGCCTTTGTGCAGGGATGCATGGCGGGCCACAGCAGGTTTGCCTTGCAGCGAAGCATCAGTTCAAAAACCTTTTCATATGTATTAGGACCTATATCGTTTACTTCCGGATCCATATGCTTCGCAGCCCACGGCTGAAGACCCCAGTCCTCGTCGTTTATGAAAATTCCGCGATATTTTGCAGAGGGAGGACCAAAAACTGAACGTCCGGCAGTGATATACAGATTATCCTTCTTTCTTGGAGTGACATCTGCCCACCAATACCATGGAGACACACCGATCATGCGGGAAAGCTCCATCAGACCATAGGCTGTGCCGCGTGGGTCGCTTCCATATATGATTAGAGCCTGTTTGATTCCTTCTACGGGATTCTTGACCACAGAAATACCATACGTCTCCCATTTACCTGCGACGGCACTGGATTCAATTTTCCCCTCACTAGCCAAGGAGTCCACAAGGTTTGATTCACCTAATGTTCCAACTATAATAGGCGTGGTATTTGAGGAGAGGTTGTTCACGATCAGGGGTGTCTCTCCTGTGACACGACAGACATCTTTCGAGAACAGTTCCGCAGCAGTCTTGACGACATCATGAGAATTTGCCGGTACTACAAGTTCCGCCACCTTATCGCCAGATACAAGGGGAAACGCTCCCTTCCTGTTCTTTTCACTGACGGATATGCTGGCTCCGGAGACATTCACTATGGTCATCGTTGCCACCACTACCGTCATAACGATTGATTTAATCATAATCTAATTATTTAAATTATAAGGATAATACAATATCAATAATACTAAGATTTACCATATTTGCACCTGTGTTTTATCAGAATAAATCTTTAGTCCGTATGTCATCACTCCAGTGGTGGTCTTTTGGGAAGGGTTTGCCGCTCCACGCTTTCTGCGAAGTCCATTGCCTCGGGGCGTCTGTCCAGAACGGATGCGATGCGGGAAGTCCCAATGGGAGAAATGCAAGCGATGTCATGTAAAGGGAACCATTATTTGTGTACCAATCAGCCACATTGGGTTGGCGACCTGCAAAACCGATGGTCAGGAAACCTCCCTCGTTAAAATTCTCCTTACCGTCAAACATATTGTGCATTACAGATGTCAAAGCGGCACGTACCTGGCCATTTGAAATACCTGCGGGCAGTTCCTCATACCATGCCATCAAAGCGAGAGGTTGCATAGTTGCCATGCGATATGGTATAGAACGGCCGAAAACGGGGAAAGTACCTTCCGGAGAAATCAGACGCTCCAAGACAAGACTATACTTTTGGGCGCGTTTCAGGGCACGTCGGTAGTAGTCACCGTAATGTATTCTGGTGTATCGTCCGCTGTCTCGGAGTGTTGCCAGAGTTTCGAGATACATGGGATGGAATACATAGCTGCTGTAATAATCAAACGCAAATGAAGGACCGTCGGCGTACCATCCGTCACCGGTGTACCATTCCTCGACCTTGCGGATAGCCGAGTTGATGCGGTATTCGTCACATTCGGCACCTGCCTTTGCCAATAGACTTTCGATAGTAGATGAAAACAACAGCCAATTAGTATAAGGCGGGTCTATACGGCGCAACTGTGTAAACTCCTCGATGTATCTTTTTTTTGTCAGAGAATCAAGTGGAGTCCACAAAGCGTCATATCCGCGCAGAAAACTTTCCGCGATATATGCAGCATCGACCAATGCCTGCCCGTGACCACGCCAGAGAAGATAATCAGGACTATCCGGGTCCACGGCATTGGCATAACTCTTTAAGGCCATTTCACGCAGCTCCTTACGCTTGAGACCTTCTTCCGATTCATCATCCGGTAGCGAAAGCCAAGGAGCTATTCCTGCCATAAGACGACCGAATGCCTCCATATATGTAACCTTCTTGTCTCGTCCGTCCCAGTTAGGGCTGACTTCCACCTGCATATTTGCCTGAAGTTTACCCTCAGCCATGTTTTTGAGAATAGGAGCAGCCATATCGTATGCGAGGCCGGTCCAATATGAGCGATTCTTATTGTTCCCTTTCTCAAGATAACGAACATATTCACAGGCGGCAAGGAGGAACGCGCCCGTTCCGAAGTTCGATGTGGATTTCTTATCCACAACCTGACCGGGTATGGCTTTCTCACCGATAGGCTGCACGTATCCAACCGACCCGTCTTTTTGGAGCGCAGTGTTTTGTAGATAGTTCCAGCCTTTAAGAGCTGCGTCAAGATATTTTGCATCTTTTAGATAACCGTTGTTTATGCCCCAAAGAAGCCCGTAGGTGAAAAATGCCGTACCGCTTGACTCCGGGCCGGGAGCGTGTTCCGGGTCCATCATGGAGCGTGTCCAGTAGCCTTCCGGTTGTTGCAATGCCACAACCGCACCGGCCATATCCACAAACTTATCCTCAAAAAATTTGCGGTGCTTATAATCGGCAGGAAGATCTTTCAGGACTTTGGCAAGACCGGCAAGTACCCAGCCATCGCCACGTGCCCAGAAATCCTTTTTGCCGTTTACGCTTTTGTGCTTGGGATATATGTATTTTGCATCGCGGTAATACAGCTTTTCATCATTATCATACATGATGCTGTCGCTCACCGTGAGGTATTCATAAAGTTTGTCGAGATACTGCGGATTCTTTGTTATTTTATACATCTTTGTCATAACCGGCATTACCATATAAAGCCCGTCTGCCCACCACCAATAATCGTTCTGAGGTGTTGACATCTCATACTCCATCACTTCTTTGGCACGGCGGATACGTCGGTCATCGGGCAGTATATTGTAGAGGTCGGCGTATGTCTGAAAACATATCTGCCAGTCGCCGAACAACACATGCTCATCGGTCTCTCCGTAATTGTATTTCCATTTTGAGCGATCGGTACCCCTGGCACCCTTCCAGTCGTTATGTTCCGCCCATTTCTCAGAGTAATCGAGCCAGTCGGAGTTACCTGTCAGGGCATACGCCTCTATGTTGCCTGTATGGTAGGCTGCATTATCCCAGAACGGATTGTGCTCCGGTGAATGCGTCGATTGCCAATGATTGTTTACTTTAGCGATTATGTCACGCACCTGCTTTGATTCATCCGCCTTTTTAGCATTAGCCTCTATCGAAACTATTGCAACCAAGGCCGTTAATAACAGTAATCTTGAAACTTGCATGGTATCCTATTTTTAGGCATCGTTCCTTAAAAAATGTATACGCCAGGGTCGCAGATGTGCCTCAGCTTTAGTCTTGCAGCCTCAGGAGCATAGCGGGCTATGTGACTGAGTCAAAAGGCTAAAGATGAGGTGCAGCTGCGAGTCTGAGGTATTATCTTTTTCGGACATGCTTGCCTTTATTAAGTTTATTTTAACAATTCTCTATTATTTTGTGCCTTGCCCGGTGTCTTTTCGGTTAATTTATCCGTTCTCATCGGTCACAGCCGCGAGGCTGCTCCCTCTGAGACCAGATAAATTACCTTGAAAATCCACCGCCCTGGCGTTTGCATTTTTTAAGGAACGATGCCTTAGATTGCAGAATCGGTATTGTCATTCCAATATGATTCCAGTCTGTCTTTTTCTTCCTGGGTAATCGGGATAACGGCTCCATGCTTGGGTGACGAAAAATTTACGGCTTTCATGATACCCTCATTGAACCTACCGAGATTTGTAAAATTCATAAAATCAGAAGTCTCGGCAAACCCGAAATTATGAGGATTTATTCCGAAAATATCATACATGACGACCCATTTGTCAGAACCGATACGTTTCCACATATTGGGTGCCTCACATGAGCGGGGTTCAAAATCGACCCAATCATCAATGTATTCCCACGGTCCGGTGATGTGATTCCCAATAGCATGTTTAATCCCGCTTGGCCCATCCTGAGCCACATAAGTAAGACACCATCTTCCATCATCGGTCGGTATTATATCAGCATCAAGAACCTGAATGTTTTCGTTGGGATACTCAAAGAGAATCTCGGGTTTAGTCACCAATGTTGTGAAGTCATTATCTGTAAAGGCATAATATAATTTTGACCGTCCGTTCCCATGACGCATGGTGAAGTAAATCATCATACGTTTTGACTCAGGGTCATAGGTGGTTTCGGGAGCCCAAGCGCATCCGATATCCCCAAATTCCTCGGGGAAAAGTCGATCAATGCGAAGATTACTTCTGTTCCAATGTATGAGATCGCATGACTTCATAAGTACAAGACTACGATTGTTTCCCCAACCGTATTCTTCCCTGGGACGTTCCCACTCAGTGTCGCGCAGCCCCTTGTCTTTTGCAAAAATATGGAGATCTGTCATAGCAAGATAAAAAGCGCCGTCCGGGCCCCGGGTGATATGAGGGTCTCTTATCCCTTTTTGTTCGGCAATCGAATCACCGGCAATCACCGGTTTGTTGTCGTTGACTGCAGTAAAGGTATATCCGTCAGGACTCGTAGCCATAAACAGATCATGGGTGGGATCTGTGAAAAACACCATCAGATAGGCCGACATATCCTTATCTCTTGCCGGTTGCTGTATAAACGGCACACCGTCAGCACCAAACTGTATCGGTAGCCATATATGACGGGAATCCGCAAGATTTTTCGGATTCCATATATCAGCCATGAATGTGTAGCAGTCACCTTGCTGGAACACATAGGTACTTTGCCCTCCGAAAGTAATTTCAGCGTCAGGCCCTTTACAGGGATTGGGATGCTGGGTCCATTCTCCCATCATGGAATCAGCGCTCATCAACCGTGCTGTGTTCGGTGCCCATCCAGTGCATCCCGAAGTGATCATCCAGTATTTACCGTCATGCTTAAAGATTGCAGGAGCCTCGTTATGTCCTGCCGGGAATATGCGGATATATCGTCCCGTATGGTTTTCATAAGTGCTGTCGAGTTCTGCTATATGTATCGTCAGATTATCTTCAGACGAATACACATGATACGCCTTGCCATCGTCAGGATCTACAAAAACGGTCATATCTCTTGACATCTGGCCTCCTTCCAGATCTCTCATGGTAAACATGCCGTGATTAATAGCCTCGCTCCATTCGGGAGTCCACCATTCCAATCCTTGAGGGCCGGGAGTCGAGGTTTCTGCCGGAGTAAGGTTAAGAGGAGGTATGCCGGCATTCACGCGGCCGGAACGTTTCAGCTTAAACGGCCCCAAAGGGGAATCGGACGTTGCAACACCGGCAAATGCTGCTCTATATCCCTGCCCTTTCAGCTCGTTGTGGAACCACATTACATATTTCCCGGTTGTAGGGCAATAAACTACCTTGGGACGTTCGATTGTGCATCCCTTGGTTATCGGAGAGTCCTGATCTTCGGAAACAGCCAGTACGATTCCTCTGTAATCCCAATCCCTGAGATTTTGAGACGAATAGCATGTTACGCCTTTTTGATACGTACCGGGGCTGCCGTCTCCGCGGTGCTCCCCGTACCAGTAATATGTGGAATCCATACGCAGGATATTTCCTCCGTGTGCGTTGATGTGTTGCCCTGCGGTGTCGGCGAATTTCTCTCCAAAAATCACCGGCATGTCTTGAGCTGAAACACACAACGATGAAGCCACCAGGATTGCGGTTAATACTCTTTTCATCTTATTTTGTCTTTTTATTTTTGATATATTCGGTAGCCGTACAACCGTATTCTTTCTTGAAAATCTTTCCAAAAGCCGAATGATTCCCGAAACCGGTCATTATCGCTATCTCCGAGACGGTGTATTGGCCAGACTCAAGCAGCTCCACAGCTTTCAGAAGCCTGAGATGGCGTATGTATTCATTGGCGGATACACCGAGTAGTGCTGTCATTTTCCTATATAATGTGGCAGCACTGACACACATTTTGTCAGTGAGGAACGGGACTCCGAGATTCTCGTTTGCCAGATTGGCATTGATTATCTCTTTGATTCGTTCCATGAATTGCCGGTCAATCGGGTTTAGTTTTTCCATTGCTTCGTTTTCTTCTTTAATACTGTCCACACCGTCGTTTATATTTTCAGCAGCCGGTTTCTGCATGAGACGACCTGCGAGTTTGCGACGAGCTTCCATGATATTGTTTATGCGGCTCCGTAGTAGTTTGGCACTGAACGGCTTCGTAAGATATGAGTCGGCTCCGGAATCATAACCGGCTTCCTTATCATCAATAGAGTCCTTTGCAGTAAGTAGAATTACAGGAATATGAGAGGTAAGGATGTCTTCTTTCAGTTTTTTACACATCTGCAGCCCGTCAAGCTCCGGCATCATGATATCGCTGACCACAATGTCCGGATTGGTTTCCGCCACGCATTTAAGTCCCTCCCATCCATTATTGGCTGTGACTACATCAAACTCATCACCAAGTGAATCGGAAATATATTGTCTGATATCCGGATTGTCCTCAACGGCCAGTACCTTTATTTTGTTCTCTCCGTTTTTCAGGGCATCTTCAGGTGAGTGGCCGATGGCCTCATTGTCAATTGACTTGCATTCCGCTTCAGGATAGGTGTTGTCTGTCAAAAGCCTGACCGTAAACACCGAGCCCTTGTTTTCTTCAGACTGAACGGAAATCGTAGCCTGATGCAAGTCTATGAGATTCTTGACGAGTGCCAGTCCAATACCGGTCCCCGATGCCTGATGATCTCCTTTGGTTTGATAATAACGCTCAAAAATATGCGGAAGACCTTTCTTGGAAATACCATAGCCGGTATCCGAGACCTTTATTTCAGAATAACGTGTATCTCCCTCCACAACAGTATGCAAGGAGAGTGTGATCTGCCCTTTGGGAGTATATTTTACAGCATTACTCATGAGATTCTCTACTATTGTAGTGACCATATCGCTGTCATAGTAAATATTATGGTCATTACTTTCGATATCCAGATTTATAGTCACATCAGGGTTCCGGTTGAATTCCCGATATTTTATCCCTATTTCACGGAGGAGGTTACTGAGATTACCCTTAGAGACGGATAACCGGCGGTTTTGTGTCTCGGTCTTGCGAAACTCCAATATGCCGTTCACCAATGTCAGAAGGCGCTGTGAACTGTCGCGTATAAGTTGGATTTTTGCTGAATATTTTTTCGGCAATTCAGGATCATCCACCAGATCCTCAAGAGGTCCGGTAATGAGAGTCAGAGGTGTGCGCAACTCATGGGTGATATTGGTATAAAACTTCAGTCTCTCTTCGTTAAGAGCCTGCCGGTTCTTACTATTTTCCCTTTCTGCAGCAAGGTTTTGCCTAAGGATCAGTTTCCTTTTATAAACAATTCCAATTACTATTATGGCAGCCACAAATAGAATGCAGTATAACACCTTTGCCCACCATGTAGCCCAATATGGTGGAGTAACTTCTATTTCGACAAGTTCATAGGGCGCACCCCACTCATTTCCTTTAATCCTCTGTTTGACTCTGAAATGATAAGTCCCGGGGGGTAGATTCCTGTATATTACAGAATTGTCATCATCGGAATCAACCCATATATCATCAAAGCCTTCAAGATTATAGGAAAACTCAGTAAGAGAAGCCTCTCCGAAATCAAGAACATTGAAGAATATCCTGAAAGTATTGTAATCATGAGAAAGGGTAACTTTCTTATTATTGACATATACTCTGTGCTCATTGCTTTTATCGTTCGATCCGGTGGATGTATAGACAATAAAATCAGTGACTACAGCTTTGGATTTTGGCGTCTGGATTTCAGCATCACGTGGATTAAACCTTATAATGCCATTATTGGATGCAAAATACAGATTGCCGGAAGCATCCTTACTTGAAGCATTTTCAAGAAACGAATCAAGATAAAGTCCGTCGATATCAGAGTAAATGCTGAAATTCTCATTAGACGCATCATAGTGTGCCAGGCCATAATCGGTACTGACCCAGATATTGTGTCTGTAATCCTCTTCAATTGACTTGACATGACCTTTAAGACCTTCTTTAGACGAGAAGACCTTATATTTCCGGGGATTATCAATTGACTCAATTCTCACCAGTCCTCCACGCGTCGCAATCCAGATATGGCCGTAAGAGTCTCCGCGAATTGCGTTGACGGCATTCGAGGGGAAACCATTGGCGACATTGAGTCGTTCTTTCAGCTTCCCTTTATTATCGAATAAATCGATACCTTTGCCCAAAGTGCCGATCCAATAATTACCCTTTTTGTCAATCCAGAAGCCCTGTACGATCCCATCTTTAAGCTGAGAGTTAATGTGAGTCAGGGGTGTGGCGCTATTATTGTCCTTTAACGTGAATATTCCATGGTCAGTGCCTATATATATAGTGCCTTTTTTTTCGTATATCATCCGGATATCCGAAGGAACATCACGAATACTCTCAAAAGAGGAAGTTTTGGGACTATAGACCAAAACCCCGCTTTCCGACGTCCCGCACCATACCCGTCCTTTTTTATCGACATGAATGCCACGGATATATGATTTTGAACGAATCTGAAATTCGGGAAGCGGTATTTCCCTGACGGTATTGCCGTCATATCGCACCAACTCATTCTCTCCTCCAAACCACATCGAGCCGTCAGTCGGGTCAAGCGCACAGCTCCAGACAGGCTTATGATTAAGATGAGTATACCCGTGAGTGGTGTATGGCAATCGATAGAAAAGATTGGGATAACGGCTTATAAAATCCAGACCGGAACGGAAATTCCCAAGCCAGATGTTGCCGTGAGAATCCTGAAAGATACTTCTTATATAAGAACTTGAAGTACCATAATCTCCCTCTGCATAGGGAAGACGTCTGAATTTTGCCGAATTAGGATTGGGGTTTAAAGAATAACCGGTATCCAGCACACATAGCCCTCCTTCTGACGAAGCAAACCATATCTCGCCATTGTCCATCTCGCGAATATCCCATATTCGGCCCGGAGCGATACTCGTATTGTCTGCCGGAGAATGAACATAATTCGTTATGTGTCCCGTGATGGGGTTGTATCTGGCAACTCCATTATCCGACCCTAACCACACGTCGCCCCGTTTGTCTATACAGATACTATAGACTGATTTACCGGGAATATCAGTATGGATTGTGTACGAATTATCAGCACAATTAATCACCCCGAATCCTCTTTCTACATATCCGATATAAAGATGGCCTGCATCATCTTCACGGGCAGTCCAGCATTGGCGTGGTAATCCTGCAATGGATTTAAAACTATAATCCTTGACGCTGAAATCTTTGGTGTCGACATGTTGCGGGCCGTAATGATAATGGACCACCCACATGCCCCCGTCCAATGCGGGATATACCTCTGTGATGTCGGGAGAAAGTAACTTATCCACAGGAATGGGAGTAATTTTACCTGTAGAAAGGTTCATGATACATACTCCACTCCGCTGTGTGGCAATCCAGAGTTGGTCAGGATTCGAGGGATTGACGGAGACCGAATTCAGTTCATTGGCAGACAGTCCGGAATTGTCGGTATTATAGTTTATGAAGCCGTTTCCATCAAACCTGTCCAGCCCTTGCATTGTCGCTATCCAGATATAACCTCTTTTATCCTCGGTTATGGACAGCACATATCCGCTTGACAGCCCGGAAGACATGCTGAAGTTCCGCACCCTCATTTCCGAGGGATTGGCCAACATCGGTCTTTGCAGTACGAAAGTAAATGCCAATGCTAATTTTAATATTGCTGAAAACTTTGTCATTGTTGAAAATATGTTTTGGAGAGAGTTTTGATTTTCTGGTCCAAAGAACGGATTCCGCTCACTGCAAAATTACTAAAATACCTCCAATCATCTGAACTAAATTCAATCGCGAAAGCGTCAAAAACATTCATACATTGTTCATTGAGCGATTATCACCCATGATTGAAATAATCTGAAGCACTATCTAACCGTAAAACATGCTAAATTTGCGACCAGACAACATTAACACTAATAATCAGCCATGAAGTTATCAAATTTCAAACGATGGTTTATGATGGTTGTCCTAATATTAGGGATAACTTCTACCATCAGCGCACAAGGCACCACTTTCCTATTAAAAGGAAAAGTGCTCGACGAGGCTGACGAACCACTTATCGGAGCGTCAGTGATGGTCCCGGGGACAAGTAATGGAGTTGCAACCGATGTCGATGGAAATTTTGAAATTTCCGTCAGCATAGGTAACAAACTCAAAGTTTCGTATGTGGGGTATGCTCCAAAGGAAGTGACTGTGGATTCCCGGAATCCATTAGTTATCAAAATGGACATGAATACCCAGCTTCTTCAGGATGTAGTGGTTGTAGGTTACGGCACCATGAAGAAGAAAGATCTGACCGGGGCAATCTCCCAGATAGATCCGGCAAAAGCCGCAGACAGAAACCCTAATACGGTTCAGGATCTTCTTAAAGGAATTCCCGGACTGAAGGTAGGAATCGATGCATCTGCAAAAGGAGGTGGCTCGTTGCAGTTGCGAGGTCAGAACTCCGTGTATGAGAAAGGAGACCACAATGCGCCGTTACTTATCGTAGACGGGATGATTTTCTACGGAGAGCTGTCTGAAATCAATCCCGAAGACATTAAGCAGATCGACGTGCTTAAGGATGCCTCCTCTACGGCGATTTATGGCGCCCGGGCTGCCTCGGGAGTAATAATCATCACCACTAAGAATGGAAACCTTGGAAGACCGAAAGTCAATCTGTCGGCAAATTTCGGTTTTACGACAAAGGCTTATTATCGCGATTTATTCACAGCGGAAGAACAACTTCAGTATCGTTCGGACTACTATAAAAGTCAGACGTATGGCTTTAATCCCCAAACCGGCGCTTACGAGGCGTATCAGGCTACGGACAGCAAAGGTAATTTGATTGCTGCTCCCGGTTACTATGATCACTATAGTAATGCTTCACGTTACGGACTTACTCCTGATGAATGGGGACTTTTAGGAACGAACCCTCAGGGTGCGTCGCTTGACGAAATATATTTCCGTCGTCTGTTTAATCTTAATGGAGATGTATCGCAGGATCTACTTGACAATTATCTTGCCGGACGCACTACCGACTGGGAGAAAAACACTTTCCGTACGGGCTTTAATCAGGACTACAATATAAGTCTTTCAGGAGCCACTGAGAAAGTTAATTACTATTTTTCCTTGGGATATTTACGTAATGAAGGTGCGATACGGGGCGACAACTATACCGCATTCCGAGGGAGTGCAAAAATTAACGGTCAGGTCACGAAATGGCTTGAGATAGGAGCCAACATCAATTTCCAGGACCGGAGCGACGGAAACGTCCAGGTAGGCATATCTGAGAATTATTGGGAGGATGACCAGCTCAGGAACTCTCCTTACGGTAATTACCGTAACGAAGACGGCTCTTATTCCCAGTATCCCATGGGAGTGGCCGAGAAACGTGGATATAACTGGATCTTCAACAAGGATTATTATAAACTTGACCGCGGATATACCGTCCTGAACACTATCCTTCATGCCAAGGTGACCTTGCCGCTTGGCTTCTCATACAATTTCAATATCTCCCCGCGTTACCAGTATTATCACAACCGTTACTTCATGTCGGCGGAATTACCTAATTCGACTGCCAAGGACAAGGGCGTGGACCGTGAATGGAGAAAAAATTTCGACTGGGCCCTCAACAACACGATTCAGTGGGACTATACGTTCAACGAGAAGCACCATATCATCGCGACGGTCGTGCAGGAGGCTGAAGAGAACAAAATGTGGTCGGATGTGGTCAACGCCCGCAACATACAGCCGGTGGACAACCTTGGAATGCACAATACATCCAACGCCACTATTACCGACAGCAAGATAAACACTACCGACACTCACTTCACGGCCGATGCATGGCTTGGACGACTTTTCTACTCGTTCGACGACAGATATATGATTACCGCCTCGGTACGTCGCGACGGATACTGCGCCTTCGGTCAGAATAATCCTCACGCCACTTTCCCCTCGGTCGCCGTGGCATGGAATTTCACAAACGAAAAATTCATGGCAGGGCTGAGTGACTGGTTCAATACCGGAAAACTCCGTCTGTCGTGGGGTAAAAACGGTAACCGCTCTCTCGAAGACCCCTATATATCGCTTGCCAACCTTGGCTCCGGAGCAGGCGCTACGATGACTTATCTTGACAAGAACGGCAGTCCGGTGTCGGAACTCAAGTATCTCTTGATGGACCGTATGGCGAATCCTAATCTACAGTGGGAAAAAACGACTTCATATAATGTCGGTCTTGATCTCGGATTCCTGAACAACCGTATATCGGCCAGTCTTGATTTCTACCACAAATCGACCAAAGACATGATCATCCAGCTGAAACTTCCCGGATTCTCCGGATTCTCGAATATATGGAGCAATATCGGTCAGGTCGATAACACCGGTTTCGAGCTTGCAATCAACACCCGCAACATCGAAACCCGCAACTTCCTGTGGACTACTTCACTCGGTTTCTCCTATAACAAGAATACAATCAAACATATCAATTACGCAACCGAGACCATCGTCGACGGCATGGGAAATATCGTATCTGTCAGGGAAATGGGAGATGTCGATACAAAACTTTACATAGGCCATCCGATCGGGGAAATCTGGGACTACCGCATGGACGGCATCTGGCAGGTAAGCGAGGCTGATGAAGCGGCTAAATACGGTCAGCGTCCGGGTGATCCCAAAGTTGCCAACAATTACACTGCAGATGATGTGGTGAACGCGGACGGCTCTGTAAAACATGTCTATAATGATCTGGACAAGGAATATCTCGGCTGCACCAATCCTCCCTACTTCTTCAATATGAGGAATGACTTTAAATTGTGGAATAACCTTTCCTTCGGATTCTCCGTATACGGATATTTCGGACATAAACAGCTCAGAGGCGATTATCTCAACCGCGAGAATGGCGGTAACCTGTTTACCTACGGATTCAATAAGTTCAAGCATGAATACTGGACACCCGAAAACCCGACTAATGAATACGCACGGTTTGAATCGCAGGGTCCATCGGGAGTAACGTCTCCGGGCAAAATCTATAATCGTTCGTTCCTCAGATTCGATAACGTGTCTCTCGGCTATTCACTTCCTGACAAATGGATCAGAAAGGCAAAACTGGAAAAAGTGCGTTTCAGCTTCAGTGTGGACAATCTGTTTGTGATTCATGCCAAGGACTGGAAGTTCGGAGATCCCGAGACCGGAGGTCTGACTACGCGCAATTACAATCTTGGTGTACAGGTAACATTCTAATTGACAATAACATGAAATTCAAATATATAATAATTCCGGCATTGACGGCAGCCTTCTGCCTTTCCGGCTGTAAGGACAGTTTCCTGGAACCGGATCCGATGTCGTTCTACGAACCCGGCTCGACATTCAAGACCGAAGCCGGTCTGAAATCCGCTCTTGCCATCTGCGACCGACATCTCCGGGTGATGATGAGCGACGGCAACAACAACGGCATGACCTTCGGCGAGGAACTGCTTTACTCCGACCTGATGGTCTGGGGCAAAACCGACGACGGAGCCAACAATCAGGACAACCTCGCGTTCAAACTAACTCCTACGACCGTAACGGGAGGAATTAACCGCATGTGGAACGAAGGTTGGAACGGTGTGAAATACGCCAACACCATCTTGCGTTATGTCGATGGTGTCGAGACCCTGGATCAGGAAGGCAAAGACCAATACAGGGGCATGGCCTATTTCCACCGTGCCATCCGTTACTATAACCTCGTGTTCCAGTTCGGCGACATCCCTCTGGTGACCGTCATTCAGGACAAGCCAAAAAAGGACTATAAATCATGTAAAAAGGAAGAGATCCTGAAGATGATTGTGAAGGATCTTGAGTTCGCTGTAGAACATGTTCCTTCACAAAAGGATATGGCCACTTATGGAAGCCCCAACAAGGAAGCATGCAGGATGCTTTTGGCCAAATGCTATCTGGCGATCGGAGAATATAACAAGGCCAAGGAGCAATGCGATATCCTTATTTCAAACAGTGGTCTTGCCTTGATGCGCGATCCATTCGGACAGTTCATTCACGGAGAGGAACAGACGTGGCCCATTACCCGCAATGTGATCTGGGACCTTCACCGTTCCGAAAATAAAATCATGGCGGCCAACACGGAGTTGGTCATGGGTATAGTGAATTCATCGACGCTCGCTAGTTCCGTGGTGTCGATGCCCTGGATGAGAATCTATGGTCCATTCTGGAACGGCAATATGAAAAATCCCGATGGAGTAGGAGGAACCCCAATTGATCGTCCGGCCCGAAATAACGGCGCATACGATATAACGAACGACTGGGTGCGTGTAATGGGTAGAGGAATCGCCACTCTGCGCTCCACTTATTTCGCGCAGCACGGATTATGGGTCGTGAACGGAGTTGAAGACAAGGCTGACCTTCGTCACAACAGCCAGGTAGGAAACTGGGTAAATATGGAGGACATACGCTATAACAACAAAAAGTCCAAATGGTATAATCACGGACTGATGCTTTATGCGCCCGAAGATGTTTATGATGACAATGGGAACGCCGTTATTACCAAAGGCACGCTCCTCTGCAATGACACCATCCGTTCCTGGCATGACTGTCCCCTTTACAAAATCTATTATGTGGACCATACGGCGGAAGCAAATACTTCATGGAACGATTTCCAAGGTGTGCGCGCCACGTCCGACGATAACGGCAACATGTATCTGTTCCGGCTTGCAGAGGCTTATCTGATACGTGCAGAGGCAAAGTTATATCTTGGTGACGCGGTGGGTGCCGGCAAGGATCTTAACGAGTTGCGTGACCGCGCGAAATGTTCGCAGCTTTACGCCGGGGCAGTCAATATCGGAGACATTGTAAATGAACGCGCCCGTGAATTATGGTTCGAAGAATGGCGAAACGTTGAACTGACCCGCATTTCCATGTGTCTTGCCGCTACCGGACTGCCGGATGAATGGGGTAATACCTATTCCGATAACTGGGACAAGCAGAGTGGCACCGACAAGGATGGAGGTAGCTACTGGTATCAGCGCCTTATGCACTATTCGCTTTACAACTGCGGATATACCATGAAATCCGGCAACGGCCTTATGAACTACACTATGGACAAGCGTAATGTGTTCTGGCCAATACCTCATGGATCGGCAATCGAAGCCAACAGCGGCGCACCGTTGAAGCAAAATTATGGCTACGATGGTTATAATCCTTCAACTCCGATATGGGATAAGTGGGAAGACGCCGTAGCGGATGAGGCAAACGCTGAGTAAATAAAATGTACGGGCAGAGATCACATCGAGGTTATGAAGTTATTAAAGGAACAAATCCACAACGATTTTCTCTGCCGTACATATTTCCATAATTGCTAATAATATACTGAATGATTGGTAAGTTTCAAGGTATAAAAGGATTATGCTTTTTAGCCGTATGTCTTACGGGATTCGTCTTACAGGCGAATTCCGCTGACAGCGGCTATTTATTCGCTTATTTCGAAGGAACCGGTCCGGGACATCTCCAGGAACATTTACGCTTTGCAGTAAGCTCTGACGGATTCAACTGGAAGGCATTGAACCATAATAGTCCTGTCATCAATTCCGATACAATCTCCCTGACGGGAGGAATTCGTGACCCCCATATTCTGCGGGGTGATGACGGAAAGACTTTTTATCTCGTAGCCACCGATATGAATACGGCCCATGACGGGTGGGGATCCAATCCCGGAATTGTCATGTTGAAATCAAAAGACCTTATAAACTGGACACATTCAACCGTGAATCTGTCGAAAGACTATTCCAAACATTTCTCAGACGCATATTGGGTATGGGCTCCGCAGACCATTTATGACCCCGAAGTCAAAAAATATATGGTGTATTTTACACTTCGCAGAAATAATCGGGATAAGGGACTTGTGACATATTACGCTTACGCCAATGAAGATTTCACGGGTTTTGAGAGCGAACCGAAAATCCTTTTTCGTGCCAAAGACGGATGTATCGATAATGACATCGTCAAAGGCCCAGACGGGAAATGGCACATGTTCTTCAAGGGTAATACCAAGGACAAGAACGGCAAGGAGATAAAGAACGGCATCAAACAGGCTACCGCTTCACATCTTCGAGGCCCGTGGAAAGAATCATTTGACTATATCGACGCATACGCCGGGAAAACTCCTGTCGAGGGTTCCGGTATATATAAGTTAAATGGCTCGGATGAGTATGTGTTGATGTATGATTTATACACGTCGGGAAAGTATGAATACCAGACATCGAAAGATCTTGTGAATTTCACAAAGGAACCCAAATCTTTCACTAAGGATTTTTTCCCCCGGCACGGCACAGTGATGACTATAACAGACGAAGAACTTACGCGCTTGAAAGCGAAGTGGGGTAACAATTCAAACTATTCTTTTAGATATGAGGGAAATCCATTAATCCGACACAAACATACAGCCGACCCTGCCACAATGGTTGTCGGTGATACGCTTTGGCTTTTTACCGGATATGACGAACCGGGGAATAAATCAGGCTATCACATGCCGAACTGGTGCGCTTTCTCTACTACCGACATGATAAACTGGACAGAACATCTGATTCCGGTTTATGCCGATGATTTCAAATGGAATGATGCACACGTGTCGTTTGCGGGTCACCCGGTAAAAGGCCCGGATGGTAAGTATTATTTCTACTCCTCTACAAACTGGTGCGGCATAGGTGTGGCACAGGCAGATCGTCCCGAAGGACCCTATAAGGATATTCTCGGCAAGCCGTTACTTACGAGCAAGGATTGCAAAGGGACCACACATAGTTGGGCTTGCATTGACCCTGTTGTGTTTATTGACGATGATGGCCAGCCCTACATATTTTGGGGAAACAAGAAGTGCTTCTATGCACGCCTCAATAAAAACATGAAGGAAATCGACGGTGAAATCCATCCTCTTAATCTGAAAGATTTTACCGAGGCGCCGTATGTTCATAAGGCAAACGGGAAATATTATCTCACCTATGCTGCACAATGGCCGGAGAAAATCGCCTATGCCATGGCCGACAGCATAACAGGCCTTTGGGAATATATGGGTATCATCTCGGAAATAGCCGGCAACAGCAACACCACGCATCCGGCAATCGTGAATTTCTTGGGGCGGGACTGGTTCTTCTCGCATATCGGAGGTCTCGGTGGCGGCAGCGGTTCACGCTCTGTTATAATAGAACCACTGTATTATAATTCCGACGGGACAATCAAACCTATTCCGGCATCCGCAGCTGGAGCCTCAACTGACTATTCCGCGCTTGACAACCGGCACAATCCGATTCTTCCTGAATTCCACGCAGATCCCGAGATCATGTATTCCGAGAAGACCGGCAAGTACTATATCTATTCCACTACCGACGGGACTCCCGGCTGGGGCGGCCATTATTTCAAAGTGTTCTCATCGGGAAATCTTACAGACTGGACAGACGATGGGATTGTTCTTGATTTGAAAGGCCCACAGGTCGGATGGTCGACCGGCAACGCCTGGGCGCCGGCTATTATCGAGCGTAAATATGATGACGGCTCCTACAGATATTTTCTTTACTACAGCGGTCATTCGCCTGAACTCAACAGAAAGGTGATCGGTGTCGCCGTAGCCGACAATCCTGCAGGCCCCTTCTATGATTTCGGGAAGCCCATCGTGACTGATAGTCCTACAGGACAAGGTCAGCAGATTGATGTAGATGTTTTCCAAGACCCTGTTTCCGGTAAATATTATCTCTACTGGGGCAACGGCTATATGGCAGGTGCGGAATTGAATGATGACATGACCTCGATAAAAGAAAACACTGTAACTGTCATGACCCCGGAGGGAGGTACTCTTAAAGATTATGCTTACAGAGAAGCCCCGTATGTTTTTTACCGGGACGGACGTTATTATTTCCTGTGGTCGGTGGATGATACAGGTTCACCTAACTATCATATAGCATACGGAACGTCTGATTCTCCCTTAGGAAATATCAATGTCGCCGAAAGTCCGGTGGTTCTTATTCAGAACCCTAATAAAAAGATTTACGGAACCGGACACTGCTCGGTGATAAATATCCCACACACTGATGAATGGCGCATTGTGTATCATCGCATCAACAAACATTTTCTGAAAGATAAACCGGGCATCCACCGTCAGGTATGCATTGATCGCATGAGTTTCAATCCTGATGGCACTATAAAAGGGACACACCCAACTCTGTAATGAAGGAACTATGAAATATCGATTCTGTGGAAAAAGCGGCCTTCAGCTGCCGCTCGTATCACTCGGGATGTGGCATAATTTCGGAGACACCGACCGTTATGCCACGATGAAGGCAATCGCTTTCAAGGCTTTCAGCGAAGGAATCACCCATTTTGACCTCGCCAACAATTACGGGCCGCCTCCCGGCAGTGCCGAGCGTAATTTCGGACGGCTTATGCGGGACGGTCTGAATACCCATCGCGATGAAATCATCGTCTCGTCCAAGGCGGGACACTTGATGTGGGATGGCCCTTACGGGGACGGCGGCTCAAGAAAGCATATAATGGCAAGCATAGACCAGAGCCTCATGCGTACCGGTCTTGATTATTTCGACATCTTCTACAGTCACCGATACTGTGAGGAAACTCCGCTGGAAGAAACCGCGCAAGCCCTTATTGATATAGTACATCAGGGTAAGGCACTATACATCGGCCTGTCGAAATATCCGGTGGAGAAAGGTAAAGAGATGTGCCGCCTTCTGGAAGAACAGCATGTGCGGTGTCTTATTTACCAGGACAGATACAATATGCTTTCCCGAAAGCCGGAAGCCGAACATTTCGACTTCGTCAGGAAGGAAGGTATGGGATTCATCGCGTTCTCCCCGTTGGCACAGGGGCTGCTGACCAACCGATACCTTAACGGCATTCCTGAAGATTCCAGAGTCGTGAAGAGCGGTGTGTTCCTGCATCGTGAAGACATTACCCCGGAGCTGGTAGCGAAAATCAGCCGGCTCAACGATGTTGCGGCTCAAAGAGGACAGACTCTGGCGGAGATGTCGCTGTCGTGGCTTCTTAGCAATGAGACGCTCACATCGGTGATAATCGGAGCCAGCTCGGAGAAACAGTTGTGCGACAATATCAAAGCTGTAGACAATATGGTTTTTTCTCAGGAAGAGTTACAACGAATCGACAATATAATAAACAATGAATAATATCATGAACAGTAGATTAATCCTCGGAACGATATGCCTGAGTCTTGGCATAATGTCCATGAAAGGGGAAGTTGCGAGTGTCAAGAGCCCTGACGGCAGACTTGAGGTGAAAGTCTCATGCAATCCGACAGACAGTACCGCGACATACCGCATTACATACGACGGCAGGAATGTGCTCCTGCCCTCTCCTTTGGGATTTGAGAGCAATGCCGGGAATTTTACCGACGGACTCACAATGGTGTCACATAACGAGAGTCCGGTATCGGATCATTATAAATTGTCAAGGAGTAAGAAATCGGATATCGACTTCAAGGCCAACAAACTTCTTTGCACTTTCAAAAACAACAAAGGCGGGGAGATGAACGTGGAGTTCGTAGTCGCGGACAACGACGTGGCGTATCGTTATGACATCCCTGTTCAGGGAAAAACAAGAAGCATCCGTATCATGGACGAGAAATCGTCGTTTGTCTTTCCCGATGGCACGACCTCGTACCTGTCCCCTCAAAGCGACCCGATGATCGGCTACAGAAGGAGTAAGCCGAGCTACGAGGAGGAATATGTTCTTGACGCCTCGCTTGACAGTCCCTCCAAGTATGGCCGGGGCTATACGTTCCCATGCCTGTTCAATGTGAAACCTGAGAATCTTTGGGTCCTGGTCAGCGAGACGGGTGTTGACAGCCGGTACTGTGCATCAAGAATTGGTGAGTATAGGAATGGAGGTTACAAGATCGAGTTCCCTATGCCAGAGGAAAACAATGGCAACGGCACCTCTGAGCCGGCGTTCGTTCTGCCGGGCAAGACGCCATGGCGCACGATAACTGTCGGCGACAATCTCGCTCCCATCGTGGAGACAACTGTGGCGTGGGATGTGGTCGAACCGAAATATGAGCCTAAATTCGATGTAAAAGGCGGACGGAGCACATGGAGCTGGATTCTGTGGCAGGATGGTAGTTGTAATTATGACGACCAGGTCAAATACATAGACCTTGCGAATCAATTGGGATTTGAATATGTCCTGATCGACGCATGGTGGAACAAGAATATCGGGTACGACCGCATGGAGCAACTTATCAAGTATGCCAAATCCAAGGACGTAGATGTATTCCTGTGGTATAACTCCGGAGGTTACTGGAATGATATCGAACAGACTCCAGGCGGCAGGATGGACAACTCAATCGCACGCAAAAAAGAGATGGAATGGATGCGCGACAATGGCGTCAAAGGTATAAAGGTCGATTTCTTCGGAGGAGACAAGCAGGAGACCATGCGACTCTATGAGGATATTCTGTCGGACGCCAATGAATATGGATTGATGGTCATCTTCCACGGCTGTACTTTGCCGCGAGGATGGGAACGTATGTATCCCAACTATGTGGGCAGCGAGGCTGTATTGGCTTCGGAGAATCTCGTTTTCAGCCAGCACTTCAACAATAAGGAAGCGGCCAATGCCACATTACATCCCTTTATCCGCAACACCGTCGGATCAATGGAATACGGAGGCTGTTTCATGAACAACTTTATGAATAAAGGAAACGAAAAAGGAATATACAGAACGACCTCCGATATTTTCCAGCTCGCCACTACAATTATATATCAAAATGCTATACAGAATTTTGCACTTGCCCCCAACAACCTTACCGACGCGCCGGAACTTTGCATGGAATACTTGAAAACCGTACCGACGGAATGGGATGAGACACGTTTCGTTGACGGAGTGCCGGGTAAGTATGTCGTACTCGCCCGTAGACATGGCAATGACTGGTATGTCGCTGGTATAAACGCGACATCCGAACCATTGAAACTGAATCTGAATGTTGACATGCTTGCCGGAAAGGAGGTCTCGCTTTATGGAGACAATTTTACAAAAGAGGCGCAGAAGCGCATGAAAAAAGCTGGCAAGAAGGCTGACAAGGAGGGATTCATAATAAGAAGCATTGATTTTTCACCGAGTAAAAAGACTGTTAAAGTTAGTGACAAGGGAATGGTTCCGGTAACTATTCTCCCTAATGGAGGTATAATAATCAATACTCTCAAATAATACGAATGCTATTAATTCAACAATAGCCAAAGGTTACCAACAAGAGTACCCTTTGGCTATTTTTATAGCTGTTTGAACCTTCAAAAGATGGCAATATAGCAACAATGGTTCATCTTAAAATGAATGTTGTGAAAAATATTTTGTCTTAGGTTCCGCTACAGTCGATCCTTTAGAGACATTAGCCTGAGAGGGATTATCTCTTGCTTCTACCCTTTGGGGGGAACGGATTGTTGCTTGCCTTCCTTGTCGTCATTTTCATCATGCCTGGGAGCAAAGGCGCCCTTTTTAACGCATACGGTGGGGCATTTGCGCTGCCGATAACAAAAAGAGACTGCCTTAAGGCAATCTCTCTTGAAGTGACCCCGGTGGAATTTCCCAGATACGGGGTCAACTATATTGTCTGTCAAGACTTTAGATTTCTTGAAAATCATGGATGTTCCCTTTTTGCACACAAAAATTCCTATTAATAATCGCTATTGAATATCCTTGACAAATACCCAGTGCCCGGTTTTGGGATGACCAAGCCACGCAATATTCCACTCTTTAAGCCGTCGTTTGATGGTGCTTTCCGAACATCCGGCTATATTTGCCAACTCGGAACGACTGATTTCATTGTTTTCTTTGATAGCCTTGATGATGGCTGTCTTTTGAGGGTCAAGTTCTTCGTTTAGAGGGTCAGTTTGACCCACTAAATCGGTTTGCGGGTCATTTTGCGGGTCAACATTTACTCTTTGCGGGTCATTTTGAACATCATTATCGTTATCATGGCGCTCGTAATACAGGGCTTTGCCTTTCAATGTCAATCCGTATCTTTGGTTTGGAGCATTGGGTTTATCCGGATTTTCAAGTGCAACTAAACCTGCCGATATTGCAGGTTTTAGATAAGTTTTTGTAAATGAAAATCGAGATCTAAGTCTCATTATTTCAAGCATATCATATAGAGATAACCAATCTTCTCCTATTATTCCAATTAGTTTCAATAGAGACATTTTGATTGTCCTGCCCTCTCTTGTTAAGCTTGTAGCAGCCGAACCTCTACTTGTGCTATTACTTGTACTATTACTTGTACTATTGCTTGTACTATTACTTACTCCTACTGTGTCCTTGGGACGCATAAAAGTAATTTTGACAACAGTACCGTCACAATAGAATTCAGGAGCAGGCAATCCAGTACCTTCACATTGTCTTGCCATCATTGACAGTCCACGCCCCCAATGTTCGATGAGGCCGGCAAGATACATGACATTGGCAATTACC
>OIGD01000451.1_pt1 | contig 48958 bp, 76 predicted proteins | sample 1582211 | NCBI WGS metagenome assembly OIGD01 (sample SAMN04414078, study PRJEB24778) | human gut metagenome | material: faecal | host: Homo sapiens
GGGCTGGGCGCGACGCCGCAGAGCATGCCCGAGGCTCCCGCTCCGGTTGTTGACGACCGGCCGGCGGGGATCAACATTCCGGCCGCCGAACCGCCGGCGCCGGAGATCAGGGTCGGAGAGGAAGAAGACGTTCCCTATGATTATGAGGATGCCAGAAAAACCTGTGATGACGAACATTACGACATTTGCAACGACCTGCTCGGAGAATGCGAGGATGCCGGCTACGGCAAGCAGGAGCTGGATTATGAAACCAAGCTTGATCTGGCGGTCGGCGCGACGGAAGTGGAAATGTCCAAACTGCTGGGAGAAGAAATGCTGCCGGCGCTGGACGGGGTGGTGCAGACGACTTCCGGCATGGAAAGCGTGCTGGCAAATTACGGCCGGGAAGATCAGAACGATCCGATTGTCCGGGCCAAAATCAACCGCGACGTCAAAAACGTCGACAAGTCGGCCAGAAAGGCCGCCGGAAAGGCGATGAAGAGCTATCGCAAAATGCTGAAGCTGGCGCAGGAAAGCGGGCGTATTCACAAACTTGCGGAAAAATACGCGAAAACCGGCGAAAAGGCGGATGAAAAGATGCTGGACAACAAGATCAAGGGTATGTATGAGCATGCTCAGGACTTTACCCGGAAATACGAGAAGGAGAACTTTGAAAAGTCCGGCAGGAACAATTCCGTTTCCTTGTCCGCCGCGCAGCAGAAGATGGTGAAAGATTCTCTGAGCCGCTGAGTTTCGGCAATCAAAAAAGTCCCCTTCCGGAGGGGGTTTTTTTATGCGGTTTAACTCAAAATTAAAAAACACCGCATATTCTCTCCAAGGATTTATTTTTGCGGGAAAAAACGATGCATACCATTCATGCCCTGATTATTGACCTGACGCTGATTACCATTTATGCCGGCATTACCACGCTGATTTGCAAAAAGCTGAAACAGCCGATTGTGCTGGGGTATGTGCTGGCCGGCATTTTCGCGGGGCCGTACTTTGACTTGCTGCCGACGGTCAGCGACCGGGAAAATCTGAGTTTGTGGGCGGATATCGGGGTGATTTTCCTGCTTTTCGGCCTGGGGCTGGAGTTCAGCTTCAAAAAAATGCTCAATGTCGGCAAGTCGGCAATGATCACGGCCAACGCCAACATTCTGTTTATGCTTTTTCTCGGATATTATACCGGTCTTTTGCTCGGCTGGTCGACGACGGACAGCTTTTTTCTCGGCTCAATGATTTCAATGTCTTCAACTACCATCATTATCAAGGCCTTTGACGATCTCAACATCAAAAAGCAGAAGTTTACCGATCTGGTGTTCGGCGTTTTGGTGATTGAGGACCTGGTCGGCATTTTGCTGCTGGTGCTGCTGCCGATGGTGGCGCTCGGGCAGAGCATCAACGGCGGCGAGCTTGCCCTGAGCACGTTCAAGCTGCTCTCCTTTCTGATTTTGTGTTTTGTCATCGGCATTTATATCGTGCCGACGGTTTTGAAAAAGCTGACTTCGTTTTTAAATGACGAAATGCTGCTTCTGATCACGGTCGGCATGTGTTTCGGCATGGTTTGGCTGGCGACGGCTTCGGGGTTTTCTTCCGCTCTCGGCGCCTTTCTGATGGGGTCGGTGCTTTCCGAAACAGGGTTGATTGTGCGAATCGAAAACGTGGTTCGGCCGCTGAAGGATTTTTTCGGCGCGGTCTTTTTCGTTTCGGTCGGGATGATGGTTGATCCGGCCATGTTCGTCACCTATGCCGGGCCGATTGCGGTCGTTACCCTGATCGTGGTTGTCGGCAAGGTCGTCTTTTCCTGTTTCGGGTTCGTTATTTCGGGGCAGTCCCTGCGCACTTCGACGGAATGCGCGTTTTCGCTGGCGCAGGTCGGCGAGTTTGCTTTCATCATTGCCGCTCTGGGCATGAGTCTCGGGGTGTTGGACGGACAGGTCTATCCGGTGATCGTGGCGGTTTCCGTCATCACGACTTTCCTTACCCCGGTGATGATCCGTTCGGCCGGGCCAGTTTACAGGCTGATCGAACGCAAACTTCCCGCTTCCTGGAGCCGCTACATCAACAAGGCTTCGGCAGCCCGGGCACCGAGCAGGTCGGAAGAGCGCCTGTGGAGCGTTTTGTTTAAAAATTATGCCGTGCGGATCATTTTGTTTTCGATCATATTGTTTGCGATTATCGGTTTTTGCACCCAATTCGTCCGTCCTTACGTACGGATGGCGCTGCCCGGTCTGACGGGGCGAATCGTTATGACGATGATTGCTTTTGTTCTGGTTTCCCCTTTTTTGAAGGCTTTGATCGGATGGGAAATCGTGCTGCCGTCGTTTATCCGTTCTTTTGCCGATTTTCTGCCTGCACGCCGGCGGCGGAAGTTTCTTGAAACCCGGGAAGAAGAATCGGCCGCTGCCGCGGAAGAACGCCCGGCGTCCCGCCCCCGGCCGGCGGAAGATAAAAGTTCGCTGATTGACAATCTGCTGGGGGAAAATGCCGAAAGCCTGAAAAGCTTTTTCGTTTCCAATGCGCAGGCGGCGAAAATCTATTATCAGCTTTGGCGGAGCAAAAAAGCCAACCGGCTGCCGCTGATCGTGCTGACCAGTTTTCGTTTGCTGGTCGTTGCCTTTTTCATCGTCACCGTCGTGCATCAGTTTCTGACGGAAAACCAGAAAGTGACGCTGATTTTGCTGGTCGCTTCGGTGGCGCTCATTTCGCGGTCGAAGTGGCTGCTCAGCCAATATCTGAAAATGGAAGCGCAGTTTCTTGACAACCTGAAAGGCAGCGCGCCGGAAAAAGACGACGACCCGTCCGAATAGTTACAGAATTGTGAATTTCGCCGCCGCCGGCGATTTCCCGCTTGGTATCGTGCCGGGCTTTCGGTATAATGAAACCGAAAGCGACATAAGCGGGGCAGAAGAAAAAATGCTGAAATTCAAAATAATGCTGGTGGTATTTATTGCTTTGGTTTATTACGGCGTAACCTATTGCATGCTTAGTCCGGGCATTTGCAAATATTACGCCGACTATTATCTGCTGAGCGCGCGCAGTTTTTCAATCGACGAAGAGAGGGCTTTTCTCCACAAACCGATAACGGAAACGACAAATTATTTCCGTACATACCGCTTTAACGGCCAAAACCGTAATTTTAAGGTGCTGGGGTTTGTCCGGTTTGACGACCGCGGCATATGGAGCACGGGCAACACGGTGCGGATGTCGTTCAGGCTGCCGCAGGTTTATTCTTCCGTTTGGCTTGATTTTGAAATTGATCCCTATGTCAACAAGAAAAATGAAAACGTTTTTGCGGAAGTGTATCTTGACGACAGGAAAATCGACGAATGGAATTTTCAGTACGGGCGCAAGATGCCGAAGACCAGGATCAAGATTGCCCGAAAATATCTGAGCAGCGAATATCCGGTTAATCTGATTTTTAAAATTGACGGCGCCGTTTCGCCGAAAAGTCTCGGCTTCGGACAGGAAAACCGCAAGTTCGGCCTGATTTTCAACAGTTTGACGATAACTCCGGACGATTGACGCTGCGGCAAGGATTCCTTCTTTTCGGGGAAGGCGGTGCGTATGGCCGTATGCCGGCCGGACGGGGTTAAGGAAAAATAAATCCGGATTAAATATTATTTGTGCAGACGTTTAACGGGAGGGCGAATGAAACATTGTTTGATTGTTCTGGTATGTCTGTTGTTTCCTCTTTCTCTTATGTGCAAAGAAACGCGGGAAACCGGGCAAAATGCGGATAAACGGTACGAAGAGATTGTAAAATCCGTAAAAGACAACCCCGGGCAGGCTTTGGCAGATTTAAAAAAACTGGCGGACAAAAACCGCTTTGCCGCAATGGAATATCTGATACTGCTCAGCATTTACGAACCGCAAAAAGTAAATACTCCCGAATTTGAACAAATTGCCCGCCGGCTGCATACGGACGTGGTTGCGCAATATAAAAAGCTTGTTCCCGATTCCCCTTTTTACGGAATATATCAGGGGCAATACGAAGGGCTGATCAAAGACGATTATTTAAAATGCTACAAAGATTTGAGCTGTCTGATAGAAATCGGCGCTTTAAACTTTTCCAAATTTTTCAGCGTTTGGGGGGATGTGAGCGGCGATATGCTTTATGTTCCGTGGAAAATCGCGGTTCCCTGCCCGACGGCTCAAAAACTCCATTTAACGGCCGTTTTGGACAGCGCCGGCGGCGGACACGGCGCCGAAACGCTGGATATTTCCAACTGTGGCCAGTATCCGCAATACGATTTTCCCGATGATGTTGAAGAGTATCGGAATTATATTCAGCGGGAACTGGAATTGGATAATCCCGGTTCGATACGCTATGTGTATATGGCCGAAGATGTATATAAGAATATAGTCAGTCATTATGATCCCGATTGGAATTTTGAACGAAGTTATGGCGAGAAAGAATATTTGCAAGCCTTGCCGCTTGAAGCCTGGGCGATGGAATCATATCCCAATTACAAATATTTTTCGGAAGTTGTCAATCACGGTATCGGGTTTGACAAAGCGGTCGACAAGCTGACGCGGCATTATGTAAAAACTTTTAAGGTTGATGAAGGCAAAGCCCGGCAATATGCCCGTTATGTGATGATTCCCCGGGCGGCGGCAAGTTTTCCGGTAAACAGGGAAACCCTGCGCTATAAAATCCTTTCCGGAGTTCCCGCGGAAGAAATAAAAGCATGGATTGAGGACAAAAAATTAAAAGGGGAAGAATTTGCGGAACCGGAAACGCCTCATCAGGCGGATGAAATTTTAATGGTCAGCGTTCATCGTCCCGATGTTTTGAAAATGCTGATTGAAACCTGTCCGTATAATGAGGAAAAACTGAGCTGCTTCGGTCTGAACACGGATGTTGACGCGGGAAATGCTTTCGGCAAAACCGCTTTGATGTACGCGGCTCAATACGGGTTTGCGGAAAGTGTGAAAATTTTGCTTGAGGCCGGAGCGGATATAAACGCGCAAACGAATAAGGGATATTCGGAAGATGCGGGCTGCTGGGAGAACATTTGTCTTGTAAACGGCGAACGCACGGCCCTGATGTATGCCGTACAGGAAGGAAATCTGGAAATTGCAAAGTACCTGGCGGAAAAAGGCGCGGATATCAATCTGAAAGATTCCAAAGGCATGAGCGTTTACGATTATTTAAGCGGAAAAGCGCCTTATTTGGGTAATTTCAAATATTCGCCGACTTCTGTCGATTATGATTTTTCTCCTCCGGAAAAACATGAAAATAAAAACGTTACCCCCGAACAGGCGGATGATTTTATCGAATTCTTAAAAAACGTGTTCAAAAGTCCGGCAGCTTTGTCGGAATTTACCGTTTGAAAAACGCTGAAAACGGGGGTTGCGGAGAACGCAACAAAAAAGCCGCCGAAAGCGGCGGTTTATAAGGTGGTGCGCTAGGCCGGAATCGAACCGGCACGGCCTTGCGGCCAACAGATTTTAAGTCTATTGTGTTGTTTGTGCAACGCATTGTATTTGCTTGCTTTATTTAATCTATTCCGACTCTTTTATTTTATTATTCCGACTTTCTGCCTCAAGCCGTTTCTTCAATGCCGGCAAAGTCACCTCTTCTGTATTGCCTTTATATACTTGATTAAAGATAGCCTCGTTAGTGTGTCCGGTAATTGAAATAATAGCGTTTGTGGCCACTCCGGCCTCGACATAGGCAGTACTTCCAGTATGCCTCATATTTTTAAATATATATCTCTCATCGAATCCTAAAATATCTCGTATTTTCTTAAAATAGCGGCTAAATCTTTGAACGTCGAATTTACCAAAACGATCAGCAATGATGTAACCTTTTTTACTTAAAACTTCTTCAACAAGGTGAGGTGGAATAGGTACTTTGACGTTTACGTTGTCAACCTTATTTTGGTTAATGTTAAAAAAATAATTGTCGCCTTTTTTGTAAATGTCTTTATCTTGTAATTTCAGCACATCAGCATTTCTTTGTGCAATATAAAAATTAAGTTCGGTCGCAAGGGCTACGGCTAAATAACTGTCGTTATCTTTGCCAAGCTCTCTGGCTTTGTCAATTATACTTTTTACGTGTTCGTGCGGAATAACAAACTTTTTAGGTTTATTCTTTTTTATCCTTAAATTGGCAAACGGATTGTTTTTTGTAAAAATGCCCTTGTTAAAACCAAAATTATAAAGCATTTTTAAGACAGTTATACAATACATAGCTTGAGTTTTTTTGAAGCAGATAACAAATTTCTCATACAAATTATATGCGCTATCGTAATCAAAACTATCCAGAGGAACATCTTTGAAAGAACGGCCGCTTTTTCCTGATTTTAATTTTGACAGTATATCAAAGGTATATTGATATGTGCGGGCCGTTGATTTTTTTATGGACTTAAATAATCTGCTTTCTTTATAGATTGACCATATATGTGCCAAAGATTTAGGTTGTATATTTTCTCCGCTTTTCCTGAAATTCTCTAATCTTTCAAAAAGGTTTAGGGCTTCCCGGCATGCTAAGACATAGTTTTTGCCTAGCGGGTACGAATGTTTTAATTCGCAACCCGCCGGCATAATATGCTTTGGAATGTCGAAATAATAAGCTATTTCTCCATTTTTTAGCTTTTTATGTCTTAAATAAGGAATTTTCATTTTATTTTTCGATTACCCAATCATCTTCAATTATGCTTTTTTCCTGATTCGAAATAGCAACAAGTATCGGCCTATAAACTTTTATTTTTTTTGAATAATAAAAGACTTCTAATTTGCCGTTTTTGACATACTTGTTAAGCGTCCGCAAATCTCCCGGCCGAGATTTAAGCCCCAGCAGCGGCTTGATTTCTTCTGCTGTGAAAAACCCGTCAATCATAATTTTCTCCCCTCAAGTCGAATTCGTCCCCGATTTGGCGGAGGGTTGCTGCCAGATGTAAAGTAAGCCCGACGATGAACTCCGGGGATCTGTCTTTCAAAACCGTTTCCTGTTCGTCGCGAGTGAGGTCTGTAAAGCACAGGTCTTCGTATTTCTCCCCGCGTCTGATACGGAAATAACAGCCGTCAAGATTTCTGTTTACCATGGTTCACCTCATAAGATTATAGATTACAAAATCAAATATTCCCATCTCGAGAACACCGGCGAAAAAGTATATCGCGTTTTTCTCGGACAGGCCCTCATCATTGCAGACGGCCCGGCAGATGCTGAAGATGTTAAAACAATGGATGATCATTTTTTATCCTCGTAAAAACTATTTATTTTTTTAGACTTTGGGTATTGCCTTAAGCATTCTTGATAAAGCTCTGATTTATCTTTCAATGAAGAGCAATCACAAGATATTTTTCCATTACTCCGACTACGGCTAATAGTGTGTCCATAAAAAATCCAAGGCAAAAGGTTACCAGATGAGGCTTGATGTCCTGGATTTTCTTTTTGAGGTCGTTCAGCTACTTGTTTTTTAATCTGAGATGCTTTTGGGGTTGAAGCCTTTACCACTGGTTTTGTTGATGATTTTGTCGCTGAACGACTATAGCTCCGACTTATAGATGGACGACTGAAACTTCTGGAGATTCTAACTCCACCAAATCTTGCATTTGCAAAATCTGAAAATAAAACTAAAGCTAAAACGACAAAAAATATTTTTTTCATGATTATTTCTCCTTATCCTCGTAAAAATTGACCTCATTTTTGCGGACGGGGCGGCAATAAGGCCAAAAATAACCTGCTTCATCTAAGAATGGAGTTGTTTTATTTGGAATAAAATCACTTAAGCACCTTGCACGTTGCCAGTCCTCTTTATCGCAATTATCCCAAAACCAGCAAAGGCATTTGTTCTCGATGATGTATTGCCAGTTCGGTTCGGGTTCTTTATAAAATTCCCAACCGTCATACGAAAGAGCTTTAGCAGAAAAACTATACATAGCTTGATTGTTCTGGTCGTAAATACGTCCATCCTTATAATAAGAATAATCTCTTTTATCCCAGCTTTTCTTTCTAATCTTGGCCCCTTTTCTGAACTCGGGCAGCAGTTCTTCTAAATATGCCATTGTTCAATCTCCTTTAATGCTTGTTGGGGAAATACAGTCTCAAGATTTCTGTTTGTCATTCCTCAATTTCCTTTCGTGTTTCCGTCGGATGTGTTAAAATTTTCCAGCATTTTTACCATTTTGTTAATGTTGGCAGTCATGCCCTTAAACCATTTGTCGGTATGTAGGCGTAACTGGTAGCCATTCGATGCGTCTTGGTGCGTCATGTGGTACATAAATTCGTGGTTGATGACTTCTTGTTGGATTTCCTGCTCGCGTTTTATCATTCCCATAGTATGAGCGATTTCATAAATGATTGCTTCACGTGCGGTTTGAAAATAAAAATTATCAATCATCATTGCTATGCCTCCCGGTCATTGACAAATTCGTGGGTAACGCCGAGGACGCCTATTATACTGACCTTGCGGGAGATCTCTAATTTATCCCCGTCAAATAGAGTGGGAGTTATTGTAATAGGTGATACCTTTAATACAACAGCCAGCCTGTTTGTTTCATCATCAAAACAAACAATATCATCTTCATTTACTTCTTTTCGGGGAATCTTAATTAATCTATTGTTCTCAATGCGGTGGGTAATGTCGAGCTTGCCGATAAGTTCGCCGTTTTCATAAAAGCGCAATTCTTCAGAATCATCTTCCATTAACTGTTTTGTTTTAATGTCATAAAACTCAGCATAAATGTCAAATTCTGCATATTCACCAAGCCCAGACGCCTCAATGACGGCCAAAACTTCAAATTCTTCTTCGTCTTTCCATTGATTAAAAGCTGTAACTTTTCTTATTTGTCCGGGGCGGACGTCTTTAATTTCAACGAGTTTCATCTTTCTGTCCTTTCAAAATTTTGATTTCCTCACCTGTGAGCGGGCGGCTGCTCTCAAACAGGCAATCGTTGCAAATGTCTTCTTCATCAAAGCTCAAAACGCAACCGCAGATGGTGCAATATCGTTCGCCGAAGTCTATCTCGTCGTCCGGCTCACAATGTTTAGCCCGGATCTCGGCAGAATAGGGCAGCTCGTCTTCAATCGTCATCTTTATCACCTAAAAAAATGCAGCAGAAAATGAAAGGTAAAAACATCAATGCCAAAAACAAACCTGTTCTTAAGGGCATTTCTACTAAGCATTCAACAAACTGTTCCATTACTCCTCACTTTCTTGTATTTTAATATCAGCTGCCGGATTAGCTTGTGTTTCATTAAGAGCAGCCTCGATACGGGTTAAAATATCGCGACAATACATTGCATCTTCGTCTTCTCGGAACTCAATATCTCCTTCAATATACTCAGCGCATTCCTTCAGCAGGGCGCGGAGATTGTTGTTTTCTATCTGCGTTTTTACCGTTTCCAAATAAGACACACCAAAATCTTGCTCTTGGCATTTTTCAAGAATTTTGTTGTTAAGCTCTAACTCTTCAACCTTTTTGCTGGCGTCAGCAATTTGATCCTGCATAGCCATGTATTCGTCATAGGTGGGGACGGGGGCGAGGACTTTGGAGATTTTTATCATAAAATCTGTTTTTGTTTCTATTTCAAAAGGTCTGCTCACGTCGCCAAAAACTGTACATTCGGCGATGACTATTTTTCCTTTGAATTTGACCCAATATAAGCCGCTTTTAAGCTTTCCTTCCTTCCAGTCCTTAGTCAGTTCTTCGGGGGTTTTGGTCATGGTCTTTACTCCTCCGACAAATAAGAAAGTGCGGTGTCAACGCCGGTGAGGGTGCAACCTTTCATGACAAGATCGATTATTCTTTTTTGCACGTCGTCGAAGGATTTTTTGAAGGTCAGAGTGTCATAAGTGTCTGAAATCTCGAAACCGCAGGGACAGGTACAACTTATAAGCTCCCATTTGTCTTTTTCCTGATCGTGATAAATCGTAATTTTGCCTTTCTCGTAAGAGCTGTATTTGTTTTCTTTAGTGGTGATATAGATCCATTCTCCGCCAAAATCGGTATGACTACGTCTATAAGAAGCGTATGCGCTGTAGCCGTATTCTTCAATATCGTCTTCTTCTTCGTCTGCTACCTCAGCTATCATCGGGCGCAATATGTCTTCCCACAAATCATATTCTTTCTTGTCCGGGGCGCCCAAAATTTCCCGGGCAATTTTGGTTAAACGCTGGTCGAGCTGCTCCAGCTCGAAGTCTTTGACGGCCTTTTTGAATACGTTTTCAACGAATTTGCCGTAATTGCCAAAATCAAGATTCTGAATGTTAACAGTTTCTTTTATCTTTTGTTCGACGGCGCGGCGGATCTCGTAACAGTCCACGGCATTGGCGACGGCTGTTGTTATCGTCTTTTGAATGGTATCGTAGATGGTTCTTTGAATATCCGTATTTTCAAAAGCAACAGCGACGGCGTTGTCAAAAAGCTCTTTGATTTGATTGGTTTTGGTTTTTGTCATTTGTTTGTTTCCTTTATCTGCCGGGGCGGGGTAGCCGCCCCGGGGTGATATTTTGTTTTTTTATTTTATTCTTTCAATAAATCGGTTCGATAATTAAGTTTTTGTATTTGAAACAAAAATACTCAAAGTTCTGTCTAGCAAACTCGCTGATGAAATAATCAAAAGTCATGTAAAAAGGACTTCTTAAAAGTTCGGCGTGAATTATTTCATCATTAGCTGAATTTTTAGCCGGGTGAATGAAATAGACGTTGAATTTTATGATATTATTATCAAAGTCTAATGTAATACGGCCTTCTTCCCAGCGTCTTGTTTCTTTTATGGCGTCCGGTGTTATTGCGATAAGACCGTTATTTCTTCCTTCGCAGGGCGAGAAAGTTTCTTTCGGATACATTTTAAGAGCTTCACAACGTTCGGAATCTGTAAGGCCGGCGTCGCTTATCTCTAAAAGTCTTATTGCTCTCAAAGTAGGGGCACTGTCTAAAAAATTATAAGCGTCTTTTAATATTGAAAGAGCAATATTCTTTGCCGTTTGAGTATAACCAGACCAGTGATAATAGGCATTTGCCCGAACTTTCCCGTTGATTTTAATTTCAATATTTAGTCTTTGTCCCATTATTTTTTCCTTTCAAAATCTGGCGGAGGGGCAAGGATTTGCACCTTGCATAGAACGACCGGATGAATTGCACGAATTGTCTGGGTTGTTGTATCTCTCGACCATCTCATCACCATATCCGCCAGGCACTATACCCCACGACAACCGCTCAGTTCCTTTTATGCGTAAGCGTCTACCTATTCCGCCACCCTCCGTAATATCGGGCCTTTTAACCGCGTGCCCGGGCGGTTGGGAGAACCCTCAAAAATCCATCGGAACGTCGTCAAAATATGCCGGCGGTTCCGGGGCATCGTATGACTGCGACGGATAGTTTGTCGCCGGGCGTTCCCGCCGTTCTTCTCTTTCTTTCTGCAAGCTCGAAGACAGTTCGTTATAAGTGCGGACACAGAGTGCGGCCATTTTCAAAAGCTCGTCCGGGAAAAGGCTTAGACCTTGCCGCTGCCAGTTGTCTGTCCCTTTGTCTTCCGGCTTTTGCCAGGAACGCTGGATGTTAGCCGAATAAGTGGTATGCAGCTGTCCGTCTTTAATGTTAACCTCTTGCTTTTTGAAAATAGCTACCGACAAGCCCCGGTCGCGGTTGCTGATAAAAGGTTTGTTTTTGTTTTCTTCGTTCATTGTCTTTTTTCTCCAATTAGTGTTGTTTGCTCTTATGTAGTCTGACAGCTTTTTTCTGTTTTTTAAAATTGTGAAGGTATGTAACAGCCAAGTTTTGCGGCAAAATGAAGAAGATCATCAATATATTGACAAACTTCTTCTTTATAGCCTTTTTCAAAACACAGTCGCCGGGGAATTTTGACCTCGCCTTTGGAAGTTTTGACAATATCAAAGTAAAACATGCCGCGCATAAAGTAGTCGAACTGGTCGTCGGTGATGTTTTGTATTTCATAACCGGCTGCAAGCAAAGCTTGTTTTAATCTTGGATAAACGCAACCGAAAATATAACTTTGTTGTTTGCGGCTGACCATGTCCTTAATGTCTTTTGTTTCGATTTCAAAAGGTTTGAACGTTTGGCTTATTTTGCGGTTGGTTGCTTCGACAAAGCGTGTCCAGTCGGTGGTATTTAAGATTGTCATCTTAGGCATGGTTTGCTCCGATTTGTGAAAGAATTTCGCGAACGCGTGCCTTGCCTTTATCAAGCCCCTTGTGCAGTTTGTCGGCGAACTCAGGATCAAAGGCAATTTCGATAATCACCATTTCTTCGGCAAAATGCGGATTATAAACACAATAGAACCAGCGGCGTGCTCCGATATGGCTCATTTGCATTTGCATTTGAGCGTAATACTCCGGCTTAATTTGGCGGTCGAACAATAACTTGGCGTAGGTGTTGTCCTGTGGACACTTAAACTCAACACCGGTCAGCTCGTCGCCGATATGGAGCAGACCATCGGGTGAGGATCCCTCCAAGTCATCAACCTCAACAAAACCAACTTCTTCCACGACGTAGCCTGTTTTCATCTCGAACAGGGTGCGTGCAACGGCTTCAAGCTCGTTGCCCTGTTCCATGGCGGTCGACTTGAAAGTTTCTTCTTTGCGGCCGGTCAACTTTTCGGCGGCAATCTTAAAACACAGAGTTTCAAGCCCTGTTCCGCCGGCCGCTATTGTATTGGCAAAGCTGGCGGTGAACTTTCCGCAGCGGATAGCCTGCCATTCGTCGGAGTGTTGTTCAAAATTATGAATTTGCATTGCCCTGTCCTTTCAACTCGAGTTTCCGTATGGTGCAGCATTTTGTGAATTGTTCTTTCATTGCTGCGGTTTTGAAGTTTTTGTATTCGCGGTTGAATATTGCCGTTAGGGTTTTCATATCTTCAGCGGCGTTTATGGCGTTGATGACGGCTTCCGGCAGCTCATCGGCAGGCGGTAAACTCTTGTCAAGATCATAATTTTTATTATCTTCATCTTCCATTTCGGAATAGATGTCATCAAAATGGAATTTGACAGCTTTTTTGATGATCGTCTTTTTGCACATCTCGGCAAACCACGATTGCCAGATTGTTTGCGTTTTGGCCACGCGGCGTGCTTTGTTGATTTCGTCGCGCGATAAAGTGGTTATGAACTCGCCGCGTTTGTTTTTAATGATACAATAGCCACCGATGATGTCTTCTTCTTTGTGGCCGAAAGGATCGGCCATCTGGTGGCTGTATGAAACAACGCCGTTTTCCTTGGAAAAAGAGAAGACATCGCCTTTGTAAACAAGGCCGTCATCAATTTTGCTTTCCGGATAAGCCAGAAGCATTTTGTTTTTGTAGGCGACATAATCAAAAGATACGCCGTTTTCATTTAAAGTGATATGTTTGCCGTCAAAAGTAAGACCGGAAACTTTGATTTTGTTCCAGCAATCCTCAAACCACTCGGGGGATTTTTTTGCTGCCCAAGGATTGGCAAGCTCCCATTTGCCGGACTGCTTGTTGAATTTTTGCTTTGTTCTTAAGTCGCCGACATATTTGTCGAAAATTTCTCTACTCATGTTTCCTCTCAAATGATGTCAATCATTTTTATTGGCCTCAATATATTTCTCCGCGTCATCGTGGTTGTCGAAGATTTTGAAGAATTTACCCGCGGGGGCTTTGCCGTTAAACTCTTTTATTTGCCAGCCCCATGCTTCTTTGATAATGATGTATTTCATCTCTTTTCCTTTCCTTTTTATAAAATTAACATAGCAGCAAGGCTTAGTCCGAGAGCAAAAGCGATAGCAATATCGCCGGCGTTAAGCTTGCGGGCAGGGGCTTGGTAGTTTGCCCCGAAGCGGGCTTCCAGCCTGTCCATTTGCGTATCATTCATTGTCATCGTTTTCATCCTCCCTAAAATTTTTTTTATATTCTTGCCAGCTTTTGCCGGGTAACACGTCAAATATATGTTTCACAATCTCTTCTGTTTCGTCCAAAACACTCATTGTTTCCTCTCCTTAAGCAGCCAGCCACTTGTCACAGCCGTTTGATACGGCTTGCCGTGCGTTCAAAATCTCAATGTCAAAATCCGGATCGTCTGCATCGATTTCTAACTTTTCCGCAAGTTCCAAATCGTCCATGTTGTCGATGTGTTCTTTGAAGCTGCAAACCAGATTGATTTTGTCAAAGTAGGTTGCTGTTTCCTCATAGTCCCAAAACAGAAGATTCAGTTTTGATTTGAGATTTTTCATTTTTGACCTCGTTTGTTGTGTTTATACTAAAATTAGTATACTGAAATTAGTATAAAGTCAATACTTAATTTAGTATTTTTTGATAATTTTAATTGCAAATTTTTAATTGTTTGATTTTTAATAAAAGATTTTTTATAATCAAAAATTGAGGTTGTTATGAAAAAACTACTTTTAGTACTTTTGTTGTTATCGGCATTGCCAGCAGAAGCAAAGCACAAAATGCCGGAGAAATGGTATCAGAAGCAACTTTGCGATGGTGCGCAGGAAGTGCGGCTAAGTGATGGAACGCGAGTCGATTGTTTGACTGATGAGTTTGCGGTGGAGTTTGATTTTGCACCAAAATGGGCAGAAGCAATCGGTCAAAGTTTGCATTATGCCAGAATGACAGAGAAAAAGCCGGGCATCGTTTTGATAATTGAGCACCGGCGATGGATGAAATATGTTGAGAATATGGCGGACTTATGCCAAAAATTAGGAATCACTCTTTGGTTTGTGGAGAATTATTGAGAGTAGGCAATAGAGCGACAAAGGTAGCATATCGCCAAAGAAACATTAAGGTCCTTTAATAATTAAACTTACAATCGGCTCCTTAAATTCTCCGCAGTTTGCAGATATTGGTTCACCGGCCCAAACTCTAGATGCAAATAAAAAACATATTAATAAAATTATTTTTTTTCATATTATAACCTTTATTTCATAGGTTGACATTTTGCATGATAAGCAGATTGATATAAAGCATTATTTTTTGAATAAAAAAGCAATTTTTTTATCTTGGAATAGGTAACCATGTTTGACACGCCGGGATCCAAAATATTAACGCATGTGATTAAATTCTTGTTGTTTTCAATAATAACGCAAGGCATCGTTTCGTTAGCGGCAAGCATTTGTGCTGTTTCGCCGTTCCACTGAAATATAACTTTTTCAGCTGAAAAATCTATTGGTGCATATTTATTGTTTATATTCAAAATAACCCCCTCCATTTTTCCACACTCTACTGTTTCAGCAAAACACGGGGTCGCTATAATTTGCGCTATAATTAAAAATAATATGATTATGATCTTTTTCATCTAACCTACCTTTTCGGCTGTTAATGTATAAATAACTTTGCCAACAATTGGGATTTCTTCTAAACTTGTTGGCGGCAAAGGGGGATAATTCTCATTATCCGAAAGTACGTTGATACTGTTGCCGAGCCCGCATTGAATTCGTTTGACGGCGAGGCCGCCGGCAAGGCGGAGCAGAAAAAGCCCGTCCGAATCGGGAGAGATGCGGCTTATATCAACAAGCACCCAGTCACCCTCTTTTAGAGTAGGCTCCATCGAATCACCTTTAACTTTGATCATTTTTATATTTTCAGGTGCAGACATCGTGATTTGCCGGAAATCAATCAACGGCATCAACCATTTGCCGTTAACATTCTCGTTTAAATTTTCAATACCAGTACCGCAACAGGCGACGGCATCCAGCATGTCAATTGATATTGTGTCAATATTTTTTTTTCGCAAATTGCTGATAAATTTCGTGGCCTGATCTATCAGAACGGAAATACCATCCGAGTGCAGAGGGGAGATGGGTGGGAATAAAGGCTTTGATGATAATTCTTGTTCGTCCACGTCCAATATACGCGCAATTGCTCGACGATCGTCTTCTTTTAGTTGTTGCGGTAACCCATATTTTATGTATTGATGAATATATTGGTCTTTCCGTCCAATTGCCAATGATAGTTCTCGATAATTTGTTCCTTTTTCAGCTATTTTTTTATCTAAGAACTTTCTGATTTCTTCTTGTGTTTTCATGGATTCTCCTTTTCTTAATAATATACTAAAAGTAATATTTATGCAAATACTGATTTAAGTATTGACTTTATACTAAAATTAATATAATTAGATACTATCTTTAGTATAAAAGGAGTTTGAAATGACGAAAAAGGATTTTTTAGAAAAAGTCGAGTTTTTTCTAAAGAAAAATAAAATGACGCCTACTGCTTTTGGAATCGCAAGTGCTAATAATCCGGGCTTTGTTTTTGATATTCGAAGTGGTCGAGAGTGTCGCGAAGCAACACAAAAGAGAGTTCTTGGGTTCATGGAAGAGTACGAGAAAGTACAAAAAGGTGCTGAAGACAGAAATTCTTGAATTTCATTTAATCAACCGCCGCCGGATTTTCCGGTCGGCTTTTTTATTAACAAAAAGAAAGGAAACAAAAAAAATGAACAATAACGAATTCGGCGCAAAATTAGCGAAAGAAACCTTAACCGGTGATATTGCCGCTTTTTTGATTGACCGGCTACGGCAATTCCCGAAGCCCTATCAGCAGATGAGTGAAAAAGAGCAGGGCGAACAGATCGAAATGGCTAAAACCGCCGCGCGGGAGCTGGTGAGCAAGGCCGTCAGCATTGTTGCTTCCGGCGGGCGGAAGACCGTGCAGGCCGAACTTGGCAAAATTACCGTAGGCAAGGGTCTGAAATGTGAAATTAAGGCCAGCGTTGCTTATGCGGACGAGCTGATTGCAGTTGCCGGCAAGCCGATTTTGATTGTAACAAATTCGGACGAAGAATTTTGTGGCGGCGAGAACAATCTGAGAGCCGATCCAGATCAGCGCGAAATGTTTGAAAATTGCAATTCTGAGTACACGCAGGCAGACGGTGAGGGCGTGCCGGATCCGGTAGCAGCAGAAGTCCCGGCTTTGGAAGACCACTCGGTTGTCGATGCCGAATTTGAAGAAGTCGAGGATTCGTTCCGCGACGACAACGACGCGGCTTAAAGCAAGGCTAAAGCAAATGACGGCGGTTGTTGTCAATATTCCCGGTCCGCCGGTGCCTAAAGGGCGCCCGCGCTTTACAAGGAGCGGTTTTGCCTATACGCCGGACAAAACCCGGAAATATGAAAAACTGGTTGCCGGTCTGGCCAAAACGGCTATGGCCGGCCGACCGCCGTTTGGCTGCCCGATAAAAGTAATGGTTACGGCGTTTATGAAAATGCCGCAGATGTCCAAAAAAAGAACGGCAGACGCGCTGGCGGGCTATGTCCTGCCGGCAGTTAAGCCGGATGCGGACAATCTGGCCAAGGCGGCGCTTGACGCCTGCAACGGCATCATCTGGCGCGATGACGCGCTGATTTGCTCGTTATTGGTTAAAAAGCGTTATGCCGCATACCCGTGTTTGGAAATCAAGGTGGTGCCGGAAGGAATTTTTAACTTATGATGAATTTGGACGAATACGAAAACAAAATCATCAATGCCGATTGTTTGGATGTTTTAAGAAAAATGCCGGACAAGTGTGTTGATTTAGTTTTAACTTTGTGCGAACAGCTGGCAGGGGAGTAGGGAAGATGGATAATAACAGATGTGAAAGAATAGCAGAATTGTTGTTAAAAGAAAATGAAATAAATAAAATAGAGCGTGTTTCCACTTTGTTTAATTGCCAAGATATAACAGCTTGTTTTGACTATTATGATGCAAATGAAGTACCGCTAACGCCTATTGAAAAAATAATGTATGCAATTCTTACTAGAGTAGTAGATTGTTTTAATGAATCTTATGATTCAGAAATACAAATTAATTTTTCACCTCAAGAGAAAATAGGATGCTATCGTGTTGATTTCGTCGTGGAAGCCTCATTTTCTGATGATAAAGTAATCATTGAATGCGATGGGCATGATTTTCATGAAAAAACAAAACAGCAAGCAAAACACGATAAGGAACGTGACCGTTATTTAATATCACTTGGTTATAAAGTTTTAAGATATACCGGATCTGAAATATATAACGATTTTGATAAAATAGAAAAGGAGTTATCAAAGCTTTTAGATATTCCATTAGGAAAATCACTATTTTCTGAAAGGAAAGAGAAATGAGCAAATATACTCCTAAACAATTTTCTCCTCGTTTATATCCCGAATGGGGTGAGCTTTTATCTGATTTACCTGCTGAAAAACAGGCAGAGATTTTTAATGCAATTCTTAAATATCCTAATGTTGAATTGAATAGCGGTATTTGGAGATTTATTAAATCTCAAATTGATAAGGACTATGAGGAGTTTTTAGAACGCAGCAATAAAAACAAAGAGGCGATAAAAAACTATTGGGACAAGAAAACGATTGATAACCAAAGTATTCAATCGTTGGAAATTTCTCAAGAGCAGGAAACACACGTTGACGAAACGACAATAGAAGAAACGAACGTTAACGAACGTTATCCTTCGTTAACTATCGATAACGAAGGTAAACCTATAACAAATAACATAAACAGGAACAAGAACATAAACGATGAACATAAACAATCTGTCGCCACTTGCTTCGTTGAGCAAGCTGAGCGACTGGCTGATATTGTGCGAAGTCGTAAAAATATCAAAATCAATCAAAACAAAATTACCTCCTGGGCAAAATCTTTTGAACAACTCCATCGGATAGAGGGGGTAGCCATTGAGCGTATCGATAAGGCTCTTGGCTGGTACGGAGAACATGTTGGGGAGCAATATGTTTCTGTTGTTGAAAGTGGGAGTGCTTTTCGCGAAAAGTTTTTGAATCTCGAAGGGTGTATGGAGAGGCAAGAAAACCAATCGAAACTCAAGAACAGCTCAAAAATGGAGAAAGAGCGCCACAATTTCGACTGGATTTGACGGGGTGAAAAATGGAAAAAGAACTTGAAATATTAAAACATATCAACGAGTTGTATGTTGGAGATACGACTGACGAGGAAATTATCCGTTTTGCCGAGAAAAACACCGAAAAAGTGGCGGCATGGAAAGCGGCGTTTGTCAAGTATGACTTGGTCGATGTTTTGCAGGCGGTTGATGAATACTGGAACTTTAAAAACAACAAAACCAGTCCCCGGGTTGCCCAGATTTTGGCGATTTTGAACTCTAAAAAAGAGGTCGAGAAAGACAGTTTTTCCGTTGATGCTCAAGCCTCACGGTTTGACGAGAGTAACTGGCGGTATTGGGTGGGGATTGATTTGGCGCGGGCTTTGATGATACGCGGAGGCAATAAAAACCTGCGATTTTGGTGCAAAAAAGCCGTTGACGCTATTTTGGCCGAGCGCGTTGACAGGTTGCCGGAAGCCCGGTTTTGGGATTATGGCCGGAAAGTCAAAGAGTGCTTTGAACTCGGTTTTTTTGATGATGTCGACGAGATTGCCGAGAATATTCGTCAACACGAGATTTTTGGTAAAGAAAACGCAATGCCGGTATCCGTGAAAGAAAGCGGCAATTGGTTGGCTTCACATTGGAAGGCAGGTGCGTGATGGTTGAAAAATATGTTTTGCCGGAGAAATGCCGGGCAGATTTTGTGAAAGAAAACGGGGTTTACAGAAAACTTTCAACAATAGAACGGTACTGCCGTCGCGGGTACTTGTCAATCGTCAAAGGCTACAGCGGAGAGGAGCGTTGTGCGGCCGGCCGTAGATTATATGCTGATTTCTTTCGCGGCGGATTGAGTTCTGCCCGGGCAATAGATCCGTCGATTATAAGGGTTGACGGTGACGTTGGCGGTAATTGTGAAAATAAAGAATATTTCCGCGGGTGCTATGATCGGGCTATCAGAGAGATTCCTGCCGAATTTTACCCGGCCGTCCACCGGGTGTGTATTGAAGATCAGGATCTTGCCGCCGACGGAAACAATTATTGTCGATATAACACGTTATTTGCGGATCGGCGCGATTTGTGCCGCGGTCTTGATCGGTTAATCAAATTTTATTTAAGCAACCACTTGAAATTGTATTTTGTCGACTTATCTAAACTTTCGCATTAACTAAAAATTAACTTTTGGAGATAAGCTTATGAAGTTTGATATTGTACAATGGTACTATTTTTTAATCATCATTTTAGGAATCTGGAGCGGTTGGAGAAAAGGGGAGAGATTCCGTTTGCTTCCACGGTTTGCGCTTGAACTGCCTATTGCAGGGCGGGTTTTGCAATGGATTTGAAAAGAAGAAAAAAAGCCGGGGATTAATTCCCGGCTTCTTTTTCGTGATTGTATTCAAAACACGCCCAAGCCGAACGGCTGTCGTGCCCGTCTTTGAGGTTGTTGGCGGCGAGAAAAGAAAAATATGATTGCGGGTTAAAATTTACCAGCCCGACTTTGCGTCCGAGCTCACGGGCGGCGATGTATGTTCGCCGAACCATGGCTGTGTGCACGGAAAGCGGCAAGTCGCCAAGTCCCGGAATCAGGTCGCGGCAGCCCTCCGGGTAGACAATCAGGACAATCTGCGTATCCTTTGCCGCGGAAAATATTTTTTCAACACCTTCTTTGACAACCTGATTGATTTGCTCAAACAGGGTTGTGATTTTGTTACAGGCAAGTTCTGAGACAAAGCTTTTGCCGCTTTCCCAGCGTTTGATGGTGATGACGCTTTGTACGCGGTGAAATGCGGCGGCTTCAGCCTGACTGAAGCCGAGCGTCTGGCGGATGGTGCGATATTCTGCGGCGGTGAGGTATCCTTTTTTGGTCATTTTTTTAATAGACCTTCTTTTTCTAAATATGCTATTGCCGCTTTTTTATCGCCGGCGCGGACGCAGTTGTTTATGTGGCGTGTGATATATATGTCGGCAGGACTGCTGCAGTCTGTTTTATTATAATTGTCTTTTTCTGCTGCTTTTTTGATCTGATCGAAAGTGTATCTCATGTTAATTCTCATTTAGAATTTTAAGGCCTGCCCCTTTGGCTTCCTTTTATAAACTCATTATATGTTACTTTTGGTAACATGTCAATGCTTTTTTATAAAAAAATGTTGTTTTTTAATTCTTGACATTTTCTGAAAGACGTGATACAAAAAGAGCATACTCGATAATTGTAGGTGTACAGTTATCGAGTTTTTTTATTCCCGCTCTGCCGTGGCATCTTCTTTCTTGTTCACGGCATCGGGCTTTTTTTATTTCCCGGGGGCGGTTTTCTGTTTCCTTAGCCGCTCTTCGGGGATTTTTTTTGAGATTTTCGGAGTAAAAAAAGATGAACCGGGGTGATGAGAAAAATGGAAAAAAAGTCAAAAAACAAAAACGGAAAGGAGAAGAAGAAAACCGCTAAAAAAAGCGAAAACAAACGCGGGCGGCCGACAATCATCACTCCGGAAATTATTGCTAAACTGGAGCAAGCTTTTTCACTTGGTTGCAGCGATCTAGAGGCTTGTATTTACGCGGATATCGGGAAGACGGCGCTCTACGATTATCAGGAAAAAAATCCCGAATTTACGGAGCGAAAAGAGGCCTTAAAACAAAAGCTTGTTTTGAAAGCAAGAACCATTGTGGCAAATGCACTTGAAAAAGAAGATGAAAACACTGCCAAGTGGTATTTGGAACGCAAAGCACGGGACGAGTTTGCTGCCAAACAGGAGGTGGCTGTTGGAAATCTGGAAAGTTCGCCGTTCAAGATTGAGATCATCGATTAATGTATTGTTACAAGAAATTCAAACCGCTGTTTGAAATGACGAGCGGGCGCTTTGACACGTTTGCCCTGACCGGCGGGCGCGGCTCCATGAAGACCGGACACGCGGTGCGCGCGGTAATGGTTGAGATGATGAAGCGGCGTCTCAGGGTGGTTTGTTTTCGCGAAACAAAAACCAGCCAAAAGGATTCGCTGATTAATGAGTTCAAAGAGCTGATCGACGGCGAGTTTAAGGGGCGCGGATTTGTCTCGAACACTGAAACGATAAAAAATGTTTTAACCGGGGCGACGGTTACCTTCTTGGGTCTTCGCGATGCCAACGATAACGCCCGTGAGGCGATCAAGGGGTTGGCACAGGTTGATATCTGGCTTGTTGACGAGGCGCAGGCAGTGTCTGCCGGCGTGTGGGATGTTTTGTTAAAAACAATCCGCAAGGAAGGTGCAAAACTGATTGTGATTTACAACCGGATTGACGACGATTTGCCGGTCGAAAAAGCGCTTTTTCTGGATTATTATAACAAGGCGGCGCCGGAAAAGACCTATTTTGTCGAAGTGAACTATCCCGAGCTTGAACACACGGGGCTGCTTTCCGATAAATTCATCGGATACGCCGAGCTGGTTAAGAAAAACAAACCGGACGAGTTCGAGCGGGATTATTTGAACAAGCCGCGCGGAGCAAACGTGGCGCGGGTGGTTAAATACTGGAGCGCGGAGAACGTTGTTGAGAATATACGCTATTTTGAGGAATATGACATATACTGGAGCCTTGATTTCAACGTTAACCCGGCAATGTCGGTTTTGGCGCATTATGACAAAAAGAATTTTTTCGTGTTCGACGAAATCGTCTTAAACAACGTGATTACGCAGGATGTTGTCGATGAGTTCATCAGCCGCTATCCGCCGGACAAGGTCAAAGGCGTAGTACAGATTTGCGGGGACGCCAGCGGCAAATATCGCAAGACGCAAAGCCGCTATTCCGACTACGCGATTATTCAAAACACGCTGAGCCGGGCGAATTATCAGACGAATTTCAACCTTCGCCGGTTTAACCCGCCGATATTAAACCGGATCAACGCTTTTAACCGGCAGGTTTTTGATGTGGAAGGGAAAAGGCATTTTTTCGTTCACCCGCGTTGCAGGTGGTTGATCTACAATATGAGAAAGCTTTGTTTTAAGCCCGGAAGTTCAATTGTCGATGCGCCGACCCCGGCGGAGGTGGAAGAAGACGAGGACAAGCTTTATTTAGGCCATATTTTTGATGCGGCCAGCTACATGGTGGAATATTTCAAACCAGTTGTGAGGGAATAAGATGTTTGAATTTTTGGTGGAGAAAGAAACGGAAGCACGCAAGCTCTCGGAGGCAGAGGCATCCAGAGTTGCCGCCGACGTTGGGGATTTGTGGAAAGACTGGGACGAGGCACGTTCCAAGCAAAAGGCAATAGCTGAAAAGCTGCGTCCGGAAATCTACCTTGACGACCGGCCGGCCAAAGAGCGCGGCGAAGGAAACTGGAAGTCTGACGTTCATTTGAACAAAATATACTCGCTTTCGCAGACGCAGCAGGCTTTTATCTGGGACAATATTTATTCCAACAACGAAAAATTGTTCGATGTGGCGGGGAAAGACGACGATTCCGGCGAGTTAGCTAGGCTGCAAAAGGCAAATCTTGTCAATATCTTCTATCAAATAGGTATTCAGCGCAAGCTTGACCGGGCGATCGAGTATTTGCTCTCTTGCGGCGAGTTTTGTCTGTTTATCGGCTGGAAAACCAAATACCGGCAGATCCGCCGGCGGATGACTTTGGCCGAAGCGTTGCAGCAAAAGGGGCTGGAAGCGCTTTTTTCCGGCCAGAACTACGGCATTTTTAATCAGGAGATATACAACGGGCCGTCGGTTGAGCCGATTGATCCGATGAATTTGACCTTCGATCCGAAAATTAACCCGGAAGACGGCGAGAAATGGGACGAATGCGGCAAAATAGTCAAGGAATGGCTGACTTATGACGAGATTGCCTCAAACAAATTCTATAAATTGAGTCGGCAGCAGCTTTCCGACATCAAGACCATGCTTGACAAGAAGTCGGTTGAGGAAGATGACACGGAAACCGAAAAGACGGATGATGTTTTGCAGGAAAACCGGATCGAGGTTCTTTCCTACTGGGGAAACTATACGCTTGACGACGGAACGGTTTTAAGAAACTGGAGCATTGTTGTTGTCGGGCGGAAATATCTGGCCGTTTTCGAACACAACCGCTTTATCGTCAACCCGCTGGTGAATATGGCTGTTTTCCGCGATTATGAATCAAAACGGGGAATTCCGGAAATATGGTCAATCTATGACATAGCCAAAGAACAGGAAAACAAGGTTAATCTGCAAAATGATGCGCAGGCCTTGAACCTGAACCCGCCGGCATACGCGCCGCAGGGCTTTTTTATTAAAGACGAGATAAAACTTGCACCCGGCAAACAGATTGAATACAAGCCCGGGCTCGACGATCCGTCGGCGCTGATCAAAATGCAGTTTCCGCTGATTTCAAACGAGCAGATCATTGAGTATTACGACAGTACGGCATCGACGGTTTCCGGCATTTTTCCCAATATGCAGGGTCAGGACGAGGCCAAAGACGCGACCGCAACTGAAATACAGGTGAAAGTGCAGGGGCAGACGACGAGGCTTGCCAAAACGCTGGACGCCATCAAGCAAAACGGCATTGTACCGATGGTGGAAAAAGTAGCGGCGCTTGATGCCAATATGAAATTCGGCAATGAGGTTGTCTATGTTGAAAACGACGGCATGAAGACGGCAGTTGTCATCGGCGACACCGTGCGCCAGGGCAATTATGAGTATCGCTATACCGATAACACCGGCATTGCCCGCAAACTTGCCAAAAATCAGGAGCTGATCCAACTTTTGGGCAATGTCTGGAATGATCAGGCGGTTCCACTCAATAAAGTGGAAATCGTCAAGGATATTCTGACAAATGCCGAATTTGAAAATGTGGACAAATACTTTTTAACACAAAACACGGCCATGCTGCCACAGCTTGCGGGAAACGCGCAACCGTTGCCGGTGGCAGGTCTTGAAACCCAAGAGGTGACAAATGGACAAGCAAACGGAATTGATACGCTTGCGTGATGCGTTGGCAACAAAAGACGGGCAGCTTATTCTGGCGGAATGCCGCCGGTATATGGTTGAAACCGCCTGCCGGGTCAATGCGCCGGCCGAATGGGTTAAAGGCATGGGGCTTCTTATCGGGCATCTGGAAAAAGTGCCCGGAGAATGTCGCATGAAATTTGAAAAACAATAAAGGGCCTTAAATAAAGGTTCTTTTTTTTATGGAGAAGAAAGAAAATGACCGAAGAAACCACACCCGAGGAGAATTTGACGACCGATACTTCCGCAGCCGAAAATGCGGCTTCCGACACCGCGGCAATTACAACCGCGCCGGAAACAACGGCCACGGAACCGGAAACCGAAGAAACTGAGGCGGAAGAAAGCGGCGAAGAAGAAACTCCGCAGCTTTATGCGGGGAAATATAAATCTGTTGAGGAACTTGAAAAAGCTTATAAGGAAAGCGAGAAATTCGTTTCCAAAGCCAAAGAGTATGAAAAGCAGCTGAAGGCTTACCGTGAGGCGGAAGAAGCATCAAAAGCCGAGCGAGAGGCTGAGGCAAAGCGCGCAGGATTTTCCGATGACGCCTCAAGACAGTTTGTTTTTGAGGTAAAAAACCGGGAGTTCATGCAATACGTACGTGCGCTTGAAACGCTTGACGGTGAGGCAAAAGCCAAAGCCGCGGCGGCGCTCTCCCGCTATCAGTACACAGTGAACCCAAAGGATCTGGAAACGGCGCAAAGCTTTTTTCCGCCGATGGTGATTGCTGAGATTGCCAAGGATACCGCTTTGTTTGAAGAAGAACGCGCGAAAGTTCATGAAAGTGAACGAATGACGCGCAAGCTCTCCGAAAGCAAGGCAAGACTTGAAGCTTTTGCCAAGGAAAGCGGCGACTGGCTGAACGCAAAGGAAAGACAGGAGATTGTGGCTTTGGCTATCAACCTGACCGGCGGTGAAGCGGATTTGTCGGAGGTTAAAAGGCTGATCGACATGGCGGAGAAAGCTGCCGTTGACCGTTATATTGCAGAAAGCAAAGCCGCTGCCGAAAACCGGGAAATGCAGGGAAGCCTGACCGCGCCTAATAACAATGCGCCTGCGGCAAAAGGCGAAACGTGGCTGACCCGTGAGGATTATAATAATTTGAGCGAGGCCGAGTTCGATAAACAGTACGATAAGATTGCGCGGCAGATTGAGCTTGAAAAGGCCGGCAAGCTGCCGCGAATGCTTACTTTGTAATTAATGAATTTTAATTTTACACCGTCTTTTGGCGGTATTTTTTTAGGAGTAAAGAAAAATGTCAGCAAATGCAGAGACGCTTGAAAGACAGGCCGCGAAACTCATTCCCGAGCTGTGGTCTTTGTCTTTGAACAAAAAGCTGGATAAATCCGGCGTTGGCATGAAAATTGTCAATAAAATTTATGAAAAAGATATCAAAAACTATGGTGATACGGTTCATATCGGGGAAATCGGCGATGTTACCATCTCTGATTATTCAGAGGATGAATCCGATGGTGGCGTAACCTATCAACGGGTGGATGCAACCAGCCAGGACTTGAAGATCGATCAGAGCAAATCTTTCGGTATTTTCTTGTCCGACATCACGCAAAAACAGTCGAATATCAAAGATTTGCAGGCAAAATTTGAGGCCAGAGCCAAAACTGCCGTCGATTTGGTTAAAGACACTTTTATTCTGTCGGCTTTTTCGGAAATTCCGGCGGAAAACAAAAAGGGGACGAATACGGCAATCACGCTGACCAAAGATAATGCTTATCAGGTGTTGGTCTGGCTTGCCAAGACCTTGAAGAACAACAATGCCGTTCAGACTAAAAACGATCAGGTTTTTAAGTCTAATCAGGCGGCCGGTGAGGCGATGCCTTATGTGGTTATCAATCCGGATGTGGAAGCGATTTTAATCCAGTCGCCGGATTTTATCCACGCAACCAACGCCGGCGACCGTGTTTTGCGCGAAGGTTCCATCGGTACCATTGCCGGGCTTGATGTACTGGTCTCGACCAACCTGCCGACGACCACCGGCAAAGTCAACATCATGGCCGGGATCAACGCCGCGATCGCCTATGCCGGGAATATCTCGAAAATTGAGGCGATGCGCGACAACAAATTTTTCGGCGACAACGTGCGCGGGCTTTATGTTTACGGTAAAAAGGTCGTTTTGCCGAAAGCCTTGGCCGGCGTGGTCGTTGATGTGTCGGCGGCTGATAATATTGATAGCAAGGCCGGTGGCGGCAGTTAGTCGTAAAATGATGTGAGGGGGGAGGTTTTCCTCCCCTTTTGATTTTATTTTTTGGAGAAAAAGCGATGGATGAAACGGATATGTCAAAAAAGATACTCGGCAGCCAGACGGATAATGAGCCGGAAGAAAAAAAGACGGCAAACTGGCTGGCGGACAATGTAATCTGGTATGTTTCCAAAAAAGGCTGCGGAACTTCCGTTTTTCTCGGTCCGATGGCGGAAGCATTGATGAACGGCGGGGACAAAAGAAAAGCCAAAAGCGGCGTTAAACGCATAGAAAGCACGACTGGTTTTGTTTTTGCCCGTAAATAGCAAAGTGAGGAAAAATGAGGAATTTTCAGCAGATTGTCAAAGACGTTTCCAACCTTAAATGGTCGACGGTCGTTCTGGAAGAGGCATTTGCCGAGGTTGAGGACAACGTCAAACTGGCAGTACGACAGGCAAATTCTTATATCTTCGGGTTAAAGGATTTTCCTTTTCGCATAAGAAAAGGCGGATTGACCACCAAGGAAAACGCTTTTCCGGCGCCAAACGGTGATATCTTGCAAATGTGGATGCAAGACGGCAGCCGTTATTTGCAAAAAATCGCGCCGGAAGACGGCGATCTGCTGGATATGTCTAAAACCGGCCGTCCGGAACTTTACTGGGCGGATTTCGGCGATAACGGGGCGGTTGTGCATTTGTGGCCGGTGCCTGACCGGAAATATGCCTTTTTTTACCGCTACGTTAACAATATGAAAGCGCGCGACGCAGCCGGCAATGAGAAATTCAACCTTGAAAATTTGGACGACGTGGTCAACATCCCGGACAACCCGGCGATTGAAGACTTGTTTATGCATTGCCTTTACACCAAGTCGATGGTCTACCTGATTGCCGACGAAACGGACGAAAACTATCAGCCGTATGAGCGGGAGTTCCGGGAGGCGTGGTATAATTTGCTGGACATTGCAGGTATTAAAAGAGCGCCAAAGCTGATGATATAGCGAAAGATTAAAAGATGGATTTGGCAATACAAAATTTTCGCGGGATACGCAAGGTTAATCCGGTTGTCGATGTTGTGTCGGGTGCGGTGCTTTCGGCCGTTACTTGCCGCAATACCGAGCTGCGTTATACCGAAAAAGGCAATAATGTCGGTATTTTTACGGCGGCCGGAAACCAGATTGTTTCCGCTTGTCCGAACAAAATCATCGGACAATGGGAAAGCGTGCAAAACAGGGTGACTTACCGCTTTGTCTATGCCGTTGATGATACTCAAGGCTACATTTACCTGTTTGATGAGGTCGAAGGCACCTATACCGCCTTAAAAAGCGGGCTGACCGTAACCGGCGCGGCCAATGCGATCACAATAGCCAACGGGTTTTACGACTGGTTTGTCTTTTCCAACGGGGTTGATCCGTATATTGCTATTAATATGCAGCAAGAGAACGAAAGCGACCGGGTTAAGGAAATTGACGCGAAAGATGCCGAGCAAAGAACCATCCGCGGGCTTTGTCTGGAATCTTACGACGGGCGGCTGGTAACCAACTGTCAGAACCGCGTGCACTGGTCAAAAACACAGGATATTTTTACCTGGGGGACTTCAGATCCCGATTTGACGACAGAACCGGCCTATCAGGAGCTTGATCGGGATGTGACGGCAATGGCGTATTATAACAATTCGCTGATTGTCTTTACCGACAGCTATTCGGTTGCTTATACCGGAAATCCCGGCGATGCGACGTCGTTCCAACGCAGCGGGGCGTCTGGCGGCGGGTGCGCAGGTTTTAAGTCGGTGATCAAATTTGACAACAAACTGTTTTATTTTGACGCAAAGGCCAAAAATGTTTTTGCCTATTATCTGATCGACGTCGGGCAGACAAGACCGACAAACGGGCTGGCGGATAATGTGATTGAGTTTTTTGACCGGATTGACGCAACCCGTCTTGATGAGATCGAAACGGTCAGTTTTATTGACGGCGACCGTTCGGAAATCTGGTTTAAGCTGCCGTACTTAAACGGCGACAGGATTCTGATTTACGATTATCTGAAATCGGAATGGGTGGAGCGGCAGGCCGAAGACGACATCCGGGCATTGATGCCGGCGGGCAGCGTTTTTTATTCCGCGAGCGGCAAAAATGTTTTGCGCGAATATCAGACCGCAAATTTTGCCGGCGAATTTATCGGCGCCGAATATCTGGCAAACATTATCAACGTCGGTTCCGACAGTAATATGAAGGTGCCGAAAATGCCGCTTATTCTGACGCTTGATTTTAATCAGGAAAACGATTTTTTCATAGAGCTGACCTATGACGACAACCCGGAACGAAAACAGACCAAAAGAGTGGTTAAAACCTCGGAAGGCTATTTAATCTGGGCGCAAAATGCGGATGATGAAAAAGGCGGCTTGTGGGCAAAAGATAAAAACGACGCGGCCGGCGGAATGTGGTTTGACAAGAATCGTAATACGGTGATGTTCAACCTTGCAGGTTTGAGGCATTTCAAACAGTTGCAGATAAGAATTTACACCAGTGAGGCCGGTCAGGAGTTCGGTATTAAGCGGCTGGAGCTGAAACGTGTTAAGGTTAAGACAAAGACGCTGGGGTAAAAGATGGTTTTTCTGGTTGGCAAGGAAAGTCCTTTTTTTGATAGGGAAGAAGCGTGCCGGGGCTTTGAGAAAAACAAAGAAAATCTCGACGATGTCAACGGTTTTGAACGGTTAATCAAAGATAGCCGTTTTTTTAACGTTTACGATAAAGACGGTTATATCGGGTCGGTTTTTGTTTATCAAAGCGAGGCCGATGACTTTTTTTATCTGGGTGGATATGCTAAGCGCAAAAAACATCGCGAATGCGTGGACGCAGTTCGACAGGCGGCGGATATGTTCCCTGTCGTTTATGCCGACACAAGGCACTTAAACGCCGTTATCTGCCTGAAAAAGGCAGGTTTTGAATGGGTGGACAGAAAAAAGAAACTTTTAAGGAGATTACAAAAATGAGTTCCGGAAACAAAACAAAATCACAAACTTACAACACCGGCGGCCTTTACGGCAATTCGACAACAAATAAAAACGGGACGTTTTATAACCCGTCTTCGTTTGAAACACAGCTTGTCAATCAGACGACTTCGGCGATCCCGTCATATCTGCAGCAGCTTGTCAGTCCGACCTATGACAGCCAGAGCTATAAGAACCGGCAGCAGCAGCTCGCCAACGCGGCAAACCAGTCGCTTGAAAACAACATTATCAGCCCGCTTTCGTCAAGAGGCTTGACCCGCGGATCGAGTATTAACCAGATGTCAAACCAGCTGGCAAACAAGCTGACGGATGCCGAGCTTGATTTGATGAACAGCGAAGACAGCCGGGTTGCAAATGTTTTAAGCCAGTTGATGAACTATTATCAGGTACCTTATAATATGATGAGTTCCGCCAATCAGGCGAGCAATAATCTTTACCAGAACGCACTGGCCAACAGCAACAATAATAATTTGTGGAGCGGAATTGCCAACGCGGCGGGGACGATTGCCGGCGGATATTTTGGCGGTCCCGGCGGGGAGGCTTTGACCAACTGGGCGCTTAAGTAATAACAAAGGGCGGATTTCTCCGCCCCTTGCTTTTCCTATCGTTTTATTGACAGGAAAAATCGGATTTTCCGAATTATCAGAATAATTTTTATTCTCATAATCTTTCCTTTCGTAAAATGAAAGGGGAAAACCCAAAACCTATTGACTTTTTGTGCCAAATAGGCTATCTTTAACGCATGAAGTGGTTAAAGTGGGTTTTAACCCCTTTCAGGTTAAAGAATTTGTCCGTTGTTCGTGCAACGGACTTTTCTTTTATAAGACAAAAGTAATACTGTGTCAAGCCTTGCGCCCGTTGGGGTTCAGGGCTTTTTTTTATGGAATTTTTTTCTCATGGATTTAAGCAGAATGTACAGAATTGCCGAAACCGGAGACGTCAACGATCCGACGCCGGTAGACAATGTTTTGCGGATGGCGGAAGAGCGGCAGAGGCAGCAGCAACAGGCGCGTCCGCAAAGCGCATGGGGACGTTTCAAAAACTTTGCCGGTTCAGACGCAGGGCGTACGCTTTGGGGCGGTTTGGGAACGGCTTTGGGCGTTGGCCTGACCGGCGGTAACTTGCAGGATGCGCTCGGATACGGGGTTATCGGCGCCGGCAATACGGTCGGTACATTAAACCAAAACCGGCAATATGCCAATCGGTTGGCCTTAAAGCAGCAGGAACGCGCCGACGCTCTGGCTAAAGAGCAGAGGGACAATCAGTTTAAGCTTGGACTACAGGATAGAGCATTGGCTCAAAGCAAGCAACTGGCGGATTATCAGTTGGATAAAACTCTTGCGCGATTGCGCGGCGAACAAGAAATAAAAGACACCGCCGAAGAGGCGGCAAGACAGCGTAAAATTGACGCCATCAACAGTAATCCGTATTTGACCGAAGACCAAAAACAATGGCAGATTGCCAGATTGGACGGGCTTAATTTTGATCGCAGCGCTTATTATACCGACAAGCTTTCCAGCGACCCGAACAATCAGGAAGCGTTGGGGTATTTTGTAAATCAGCGTCAATTGCAGAATATGCTTAAAAGTCCGGCAGAAAAACTGGCTGCGGCGGCCGGCATTGCCAAAGACGGCGGTTTGGCATTAGATCCTGAAGCTGCGAACAAAGGAGAGATTTCCTATATAACCAAACCGCAATCATTAAGCGGGGAAATGCAGGCTTATAAAGAGATGGTTCAGCGGGGAATTGATCCTCAAATTGCATTGATTGCGTCCGGTTTGAACAAGTTAGAGTATAACGTAAACCTGAAAGGTGCCGAAGCCGGAATAGACTATGGTTATGAAACCAAAGGAGCTTATCGGGACGCGGGTATAAAACAGCAGCAAACGCTTCTTGAGGAAGACCTGAAACAAGGATTTGAGGTGTTTAAGACAACATTGCCGGCTGCCAGCGTTATTGAAGCAAATCAGACCGCGCAGGCCTTGCAAAAAGAGGGTTATAACGTAACGGCAGGTGATATTTTGTTTAATAATTATAAGCAGGCTGTTTTTGCAAATGCAAACATGGTGGCAAATATAAATAATATCTATTCGCAAATTGATGAAAGAGGCACCACGCCGCAAATCAAGAATGCGGAATACATCAAGAACAATCCTGAAATGGCGGGCAGTCCGGTTTTTAAGTCTGGTTCAACGACGGTTAATATTGGCGGAGGCGGTGGATATGCCGGTGCCTATGGAAAAAAACGAGCCGAAAGTATTGCGGCTAATACGGATGAAATCATCAATAGTGCGCAGAATAAAAGAAACACCTATTCGCGCGCGCTGCAACTTCTGGATAAAATAGAAACAGGAGCAAAATATGCCTTGCCGGGGGCAAGCGGTTTGTATGCAGCTTTCAATCCCGAAGCCGGGGAATATAATTCTCTGGTTAATGTAACCATTCCGCAGATGCGTCCGGCAGGTTCCGGCGCAGCATCAGACAGGGATATGGAAATTTTCCGTAAAGCGACGTTTGGTCTTGATAAGCCAAAAGAAACAAACAGGAATCTGTTGTCGGCGAATATTGCCGCGGCGGAAAACGAAATTGCCCGTCAGGAATTGATGGGAAGATGGATTGAAGATGGAAAGAGTCCAGCGGCGTTTGATTCTGCTTGGCGCTCGTATCTGAATGCCAATCCGATTTTTTCTGATGAAAGCGGTAACTTGAATAAAAAACGAATAGATGCCTATTCTTATTTTGGCGGCGGAAATTCTGCTCAGGCATCAAAGGTGCCGACAGATGAAGATGCATGGGGAGAGATATAATATGGTAACTCAAGAAAGATTGTTGCAGGGGGCAAGAAATTTGAAGGCAAAGGGGTATTCTCCGGCACAGGTGGATAGTTGGCTCCAAACAAAAGGTTCATCATTGGACGAAATGAAGATTTATGCGGCAGATGTTAAAAGACAGCAATTCGAGAAAGTGCAGCCGACAGAATCGCCGGTGAACAAAGAACAGCTTATGCAAGGTCTGAGAAAAGACGCTTGGGATAATCGTTTGGGGGCGATTACCAAATTTGACCAGGGCGCAAGCTTCGGTCTGGGTAAAAAAGTGGGCGGGATCGCAAATGCTGTTTTTTCGGCGCCGATTGACTGGTGGGCGGGGGCTCTGGGATATGATACCCCGTCCCGTCTGGACAGATATAATGAAATTGTCAAACCCGCCGTTGAGGCCGGAAAGCGTTTTGAAGAACAACACCCGGTCGGCAGCGTCGCTTTGGAAATCGCCGGGAATTTTGCTAATCCGGCAAATTATCTGGGCGCCGGTCTGGTAGCAAACACGGCAAAATTTTTGCCTAAACTTGGCAAAGCCGGAGTTTTGGGAGCAGCGACCGGCGCCGCAGATGCCCTTGGCCGGTATAATTCCGTTGATGATGTTTTGGGAAATATCGGAACGGATGCGGCGCTTGGTTCCGCTGTTAACCTCGCTTTTCCTGTCGCCGGGAAAACGCTGGGGCTGTTAGGCAAAGGGGCGCGGGGATTAGATGGATGGTTGACGGGAACCGGCGGTGCGCTCAATGCGGCTTATGATGCGGGGAAACGAAAAAGTTCCGTTTTTCTGCAAAATATGCGCAATATAGCGCCGAAGTCTGATGCTGTTGACTATGCGAAAGAAGCCTTGACAAAGCTCAAACTGGCCAAAAATGAAAAATACAGGCTGGGCATGGCCGAATTGGGAAAAGATGCACAAAAAGTTGATATATCACCCATTCGCAATGATTTTGAAGCCATGAAAAAATCTTATGATTATAAAGGCTTCAGCCGCGCAGACAAAACAACAAAAAAAGCTATGGATGAAATAGAGAATATTTTAACTGAATTTGAGCAAAATCCTGCGGCTCATGATGTTGTGGGGTTGGATGCCGTAAAACAGGCTGTTCAGGATATTTCATTCCCTTATGAGCAACGGGCAGCTAACAGCTTTGTCGGAAGAGTGGCCAATAATCTGAAAAGCAATATTGAGAAACAAAATCCCGGATATGCCAAAACTATGCGGGACTACGCTTTGGCGTCCGAAGAGATAGATGAATTGTCAAAAAATTTGCTCGGAGGAGGGAAAAAGATCAATACGACCACAGCTCTGGGAAAAATGCAACGTGCATTTCGCAACAATGCCCAAAGCGCATACGGCAGAGGAGAAGATTTGGTTGGAAAGCTTGGTACCAAAGCGACAGATGCACTCGCAGGACAGGCTTTAAACAGTCTGCTTCCCAGAGGATTGATCGGTAATATCGGCGGCCTGACTGCCGGCTGGGGAGCTCTGACAAATCCAGCAACATTGGCTGCTGCTCCATTTCTTAGTCCTCGTTTGATGGGAGAAGTCGCATACTGGACTGGGCGAGGGTCTTCAACTTTGGGCAACTTGGCAAAAGGGCTTAATCCCGCCGGGCTTTCCATGCCGCTGTCGGCAGCGTTTTCGTCCGATAATTATTGATTTAATTTATTATTTATATTATTATAAATATAAGGAGAACAAAATGGAAATATTAATTGCGGTTTGTGTTCCTTTTTTCATTATTGGTTTGCTTGATGATTTAAGAAAAGATAACCAACTTATGAAAGAAGACTATGAAAAGCTGCGCGCTGAGGGACATGGGAAAATATATTCCGCGTGGACAGCCTTTTGGAAGTAAACAAAGAATAACGTTAAAGAGCGGTAATAACACCGCTCTTTTTTATGGTTGTCGTTTTTAATTTTGTGGTGTATATGTACTAAAGTACTATTAAAAATTGAAAAGGAACAGCTATGAAAAAAATATTACTACTTTTCGCCTTTATTTTATGGGCAGGGGCAGCTGAGGCGCGAAGCGCTAATTTTGTACGCGGTTATTATAAACCAAGCAGCGGGACGTATGTGGCGCCGTCGTACCGAACCAAGGCCAACGGTACCAGGCTTGACAATTTCAGTACAAAAGGAAATACTAATCCATACAGCGGTGTGAAAGGCTATAAACCGGCCTACAAAACACCGTCGTATAAAGCGCCCAGAATACGTGCGCCGAAATTGAAATGGTGAGGGGACTAATAAGCCTAAAAAAAATTAAGTATTAAGGAGGAACAATGCAACAGAAAGGTCTTGACGGAGAAGACGTGGTATTTTTAGTTATTTTTTTATATCTTTTTCTGTTTTTTTTGTGGTATCCTTTTGTTAGTATAGAAGAACAAAATTTGTGTCAGAGGTATGCAGAAACGGGACGTTATGAAGAATATAATGTTATTTCTTGTCCTAAGGACTCAATAAAAGATTACGTTATTTGCAGAGAAACAGAGAAAAATTGTGAATATGTATATTATCATACCTTTTTTAAGCCGATAGGCTATTGTTGGGATCATGTGAGAGATTTCTTTAGTAATATATTTAGTGGTGCGCAAAGAAAGGGGCTTTTGTCCCGTTTACTTTCCGGCGAACAGCAATCGACAGAAGAGGTCAAAGTATATCCTCGTTCCGGGGTGTTAAATAACGGAAGTCAAGTTGATACCGGTGATTTTGTGATTGAAAGGGTAGAATAATGGCAAAATATTGAGAACGAAGAAATTATTGATTACAAAGATTTATGACAAGGTAAGGAAAAATGACTTTTTTAAAAAACATTTTATTTGTTTCGTATCTTAAAAACAAGGGGATCAGGCGAATTTGTTTTATATTGGGGGTTCTGTTTGCAATCTTTCCCTCTGCTAGTTGGTACTACAGATTAAATCGCCATTTTTATGATTTATCTTTTAATAATATTGATGAAGTACAGATGAGTTATGAATATAAATATAATGACGAAATTTTGAAAAATATTTTTAGAAATTATCCGGTAGATTTTGGAAATAAATTAAAAAAATTTGAGCATTGGGAAGATTTCTTTTTTAATTCATATACTAAAGCGTATAGATCTAGGAAACAACTTATAGAAATGTGCAATGATATATTGAGTAGGCCTTCTGATTTTCAACAACCACAGAAACAAAATAAGTTAGAAACCTGTAGAAAATTTAATAAATATATCAACCAACCTATACATATAAGTTCTTATGATTTTACCTATATACTTGAACTATGGGGTGTGGTTGTTACTTTTTATTTCCCGTTCCTCTTTTGCTGCTTGATAAGGTGGGTGTATATGGGTTTTAAGGAAAAGTAATTGACATTCGGATTGTTTTGTTTATTATTATAGGCAGAGCTTGAAACACTCTAAAGTAAGCGGTGAACGCCCCCGATAGCGGTGATTTTTTGTACAATTCATTTTTTTTGACCTCGTTTGTGCAAAAGTTTTTATGTCGGGAGGCTATCCGAATATATTGAATAGGATAGGCGTGTCTTACTTCACGTGTTTCAACCTCCCGATGCCTTTTCGGTAAAAAGGTAACTTGAAACAGGAAAGTAAGAAAATGAATACTCAAGTTGTTAATTTTAGCAATCACGAATTAAGAGTAATAGAAAATCAAGCGCAAAAATGGTTTTGTGCAAGAGATATTGCCAAGGCTTTAGAGTTTAAAAATCCTGATGCCGATGTTTGCAATGTATATCGACGAAACAAGTCCGAATTTGATGAAACAATGACCTGCACTTGCAAATTGCAAGTTCAGGGTCAAACAAAAACAGTCCGCCTTTACAACCGTGAGGGGGCGTGGCTGATTGGAATGTTTGCACGTACGCCGAAAGCGGCAGAGTTTAGAAAGTGGGTATTGAAAGTTCTCGGGGCTGTGGCAGATGGTGCAAATAATGCACAAACTGACAAACCCGTTACCGTTTCGGAGCACACCCGATCTTTACCTTCCGGCAAAAAGGAGATTGTTTTATCGGAAAAAGCCAAAACCGAAATCGGCGGGATTGTGAAAAGCTGTGTAGCGTTTGCAGTGAGAGAAGAATTGGCGGCGATTCTGTCCGGTTGCGGAAAGACCGAATATTGGGAAGTGAGCGATCGAGATTTGCTCTATCAACTATACCACTGGCATGCTACCAAAAACAAAAAAGATACATTGGAGTTTCGGAGATTGCATGCGGAGAATGATCGGTTGGTAGCGGAGAATGCCGACTTAAAAAACCGGATGAGCCAAATCAGCAGCTGGATAAAGTGATGCGGCAAATTGCGGAATTTGCGGCCTACGCCCTGTTTTTATGGGTGTTGCCGTATCTGGTTTTATGTCTGTTTTAACAACCAAGCCCTTGGAACAAGTTTCCGAGGGCTTTTCTTATGAGAGGAAAGAATATGGCGGTAACAAATATTGTTTACCCTTATGTTTTTGAGGGCGGAGAAAAAGCGGTGGCCTCGGAGGTCAACGCTGATTTTGATCAGGTGAAAATTTTTGCCAACTCGGTTATTACTGAGATAAATGCAATCAATCAGGCAATTGCGGATTTGGAAGAAAAACCGACACGCGAAATGTTTGACATTTATTTTTCCATAAAAGGGGAAACGCCGACCGGGGCGTATCCGTTGTGGACGGGCGAAACGATCACCAACTGCAAAATCCTTTATCCGGATTTTTGGAACGAACTTAATCGGTTGGCTGGGATTAACGCCGTGCCGACGGTGGAAAGTAACGCGGCTTTTGACGATATGGTGGAAGAATACGGCGAATGCCCGTGTTTTTATATCGATACGCTGAACGGCCATGTCCGATTACCGAAAATTATCCGTTTTATCAGTTCGATCAGTCAGCTTTCAGAACTTGGGATGGCTTATAACGACCAGATAAAAAGCCATACGCATGGGCTTCCGGGGGCAAATTCGGCCTGTGCCGGCGGCGGAAGGCTGCTTTATGTGTACGGGGCAAGCGATTCGCCCGCACAAGCTAATTACCGTAAGTCTTCGGCGAGCGGAAGCAATGAGGGCTACCCGAAGCACGTTCGTTTGCCGTTATATATTCAGGTGGTTAACAATACGGCGGAAATCTCCCGTTTTGATGTCGATGCGCTGAAAAAAGAGCTGGAAAAAGCGCTGGTTGATTTGCAGGACGCATATAACGGATATATTGCTGGTTTGGAAGAAGCTTTTGAAAAAGCCAAGGCTAACCTGGCCGAGGCGGCAGAACTCTACAAATACGCAAATGTCAATGTACCGGTCGCTTCTTTTGCTCAAGATGCAACTTATGATGAATATCCGTATAAGGCGGATATTGTTCTGCCGGAAATAGGGGATTCTTTGGTACCGACGGTAATATTTTCGTTGGTGGATTCGGAAAGCGGCAATTTTGCACCGGTGGCGGAGAGCGGCGCCGGTTATGTGCGGATCTGGGCAAAAGAAAAGCCGGAAGAAGCCGTTGTTATTCCGACGATTTTGTGTCAATGAGGGAGTTTTTAGCTATGCTGGGAAAAACAAACAGTAATATGGGCGGCAAGGCAGCGGCTGCCGCGTACGTTTTTGAGAATGCGACAATGTCAAAGAGCTATCCGGTAGATGAGATGACGGAAGCCGGTTGGAAAACGTTTCCGTTTAATTATGTAGACGATCTGGAAGGTTTCAAAGCGTCAAGATATGAGTTTGCAACCTATTGTACCGCGTACGGCGGCGGCTGGATTCCGTGGTTTGACAATGATTTTTCGACGTCGACGAATTTGGCGCAGCCGAAATATTTCAAATTTGGCGAACCCGTTTTGCTGAAGAAGATAAAAATAGCCGGTGACGCGCAAACTTTGAAGATATATGCGACCAACGAAGCGGATTATCTGGGGGACACTTCGCTGATGACGTTGGCGAAGGAAGTAGAGGTACCTTCTTCCGCGGCATCTTTGATTGAGTTGGAAGTTGATGCCGATGCGGCCTATATGTATTATATGTTTGAAAACGACAGCAATTACAGCGGTATTAAGGAGCTTCGTTGGGAGGTCGTTGGCGGCAATGTTTCCTGCACATTGTCGTCGGCAAACATGACGCCGGAAATCCGTGCTTATCTGACTGATTATATGCGGCTGATCACGCAGCCGTTTTATTGTGAGGGTAAGGTAATTCCGTCGCAAACGCTTGTGATGAAGCCTTATGAGGAAGGCGGCAATCTGATCAATTATACGGATGATGGTTCGGCGGTTGATCTTAAAATATTTTACGGCAAATCTGGCGGGGAGCCCGCGAGCAAGAAATATGTGCAGCCGTTGCTTTCCGCCAACGGAACGCTTGGCGGCAATGATCCAGCCTGTTCGGGGACCTCCGAGCAGACGCCGGCATATTATGCTTTTGACGGAAACACGGAAACCAAGTGGCAAACGGGGACGTCTTCGACGCCGCAAAGCGTTGTGTTTTATGATCCGGACGGTTTTGTCCCGACCGGGGCCGTGATTTCGTTTGTCAACGGCGAAGTTTACGCTTCGGGAGAAGTTTTTGGTTCAAACGACAATTCGGACTGGGTGTCGCTGACTACGTTTGCCGACAACGAGCTGGATACTCTGACGCTTAGTTTTGCAAATGATACGGAATATAAGTATATAAAATTTCAGTTTAATTCTCTGTTTTCCGGCTGGGGGCAGATTTATGAAATCAAAATCAACGGGGTAGTGCGGCGTGTGCCGGCAGACATGTATTTCATTGCTCCGAATGCCGACAGTCTGCCGGAAGGGTACGTTTCCGCGCAAATTGTGGCGGACTTATCTTTGCCGGCGCATATTTACAAAAACGCCGGCGGCGAATGGGTGATGGGAAAAACGGATTGATGCTGAGGTTTTTAATTGTGTTTTGGTTGGGGCTTTTGCTCTGGCTTTTTTTATAAGGAGGAAAAAATGTTTATTGTTAATAAAAAATTCACCCGGGCATGGGAACCGGTGACGGAAGCGGCAACGGGAGACACTTTCGCCGTTCAGCCGTTGCTTAGGGATATTGAGTATATCGTTTTGGATCGACAGCCGACGGAAGACGAGCGCGGCGGGATTGTTCCTGCCAAAGCGCAGCTGATGTTTAAAAAGGTCGGCGGAGATTTGTATTTGCGTGATCCTGACGGATTAGGCCCCTCGATTGTCAGCATTGAAAGGATAGAAGCATGAATGACGTATTGTATGCCGGCGGCGCGTCCCCGGCGACGGGAACGGGCGGCGGCGATATTGATGTGAGCGGCCTGCTGAAAACGGATGCCAGCAATCTGGCACCGGCCGGAAGAGAAGCAATCGCCGGAATTGCGGTTGCAAGTGTCAGCCTGGATAATCTGGCGGATAAGGATTTAAGCAATCTGTCGTCGGTCGGCAACGCGAAACTTCCGCACCCGTGGGTTTATTTTGCGGCGAAGAACATTTTGGCAAACGGTACGATCGGCGCCAACAAAGTTTCGACTTTTGCTTTGGATTTTTTGCCGGACGAGGGTTTGTATGAGATTATAGGCAGCGTATTTTTTACGTCGAGTTCAATCGTTACGGTCCGCGGCGCGTTGAATCCCTCAATTTATGACGCGATTGCGTCTTCGCCGACTGCCGGTGTTTTTCTGACGACGGGCGAATCCCGCTGTGCTGGTTTTTATGCCGCTCTGGTGAAAAACAAGACGATCCGTTTTTCCAATACAGGCAACAACGAGGCGACCAACGGTTATATCAATGTTATTGCATACCGAAAAGTAGGAGATTAGGAGAATGTTTTACGCTTTTATAGAAGACAATAAACTGGTCGGCGCCGGCGAGTGCCGCCAGTCGACGGAAGGCGTCGACAATGTGGAAATTTCGGAAGAAGTGTTCAGAAACATTGAGCGCTATGTATGGAACGGGACGGATATGGTTCGGGATCCGGATTTTGAAGTTAAGCGCCGGTCTGCCGAAGTACGGGCAAAGCGGGACGAACTGTTATGTCAGACAGACAAGTATATGCTGGCCGATTTCCCGGTTGCGGAAGATGAGCGGGAAAAATACCGGCAGTATCGGCATTATTTGCGGGATATACCGGAAACGCCGGGTTTTCCTGATGTTTCCGTTTTTAGCTTTGCAGAGTGGAGAAAAAACATTTAAGACTATCAGACTATCGACTACCGACTACCAGTTAGTAACTTTGATCGGGAAAGATGATATATGATAAAAATAAAGGAAGAGCTGCGGCGGCTCGGTAAAAAAAGCCCGCAATTATTGTTAAACAAACTCGAGGCGGTGGAACTCTCCAACCTCGAGTTTCTTATTATGAAACTTCGTTATATTGAGGGGTTGAGCTTTAAGCAAATTCCTGAGGAGATAAAAAAGCTTATAAATCAAGCCGAACCGTATTCAGACAGCTGGATTTTCAAAGTCCACCAAAAAGCGCTTAAAAAGACAGTTGCCCGGTTAAAGCTGGCAGACTGGCTGGGTTTGTTTGTGCAGTAGAAGGGCAGTTTGACGCGGTGATATTTGCGCTAGCCTCCGGCTATCCTGAAAAGGCAGGTAATAATGCCTGCTTTTTCAAGGAGAAATAAAGATGTCAATTGAAATGAACGGTGCCGGTATCGGTTCGGCGGCTTGGAAACTGCTGAATACCGGGCTTGGCGCAGCCGGTACGGCAATGGGGGCAACCGCGTTGGGTTCAAAGACCAGCGAAGAAAAGGTTCGTCAGATTATCCGTGATGAGTTTGGCGGTGGTCATGGTTGTACACGCGGCTTTAACGAAAATGTTTTTATTAACCAGCCGTGTTCTGAAAATACTTATGTTAACCGCTTTGAGTTGGGGCAGAATCTTAAAATTGCCGAATTGCAGGCAAAAGATTACTCCAACCAGTCCGATTTGAAACTGTTTGAAGATTACACGACCCGGCTGGCGGCAGAGAAAGAACGTGTTAACGGTCGTTTTGAAACGGTCTTCAGCGAACTGGTTGCCAGCCGCGAACGGCAGCAGGCCGAGATTTGCCGCTTGGACAAGGAAGTCGCTTTGAACAAACAGGCGAACGAATACCAGTTTATTGCCGCGAACAAAGAGTTTGCCGCGATTAACAACCGTCTGGATGCGATTACCAAAGAGGTGATTCCGCTGTCGGCAATCTGCCCGCAGCCGTTGTCCGGTTGTGTTCCGGTTGCGATTGAGCCGCAGACGATTACAACCAGCGCCGCCGGTGCACAGGGGGTTATTATTGCCAACCGTGCAGCCGCGCAGGCGACCGGTAAATAATCTTGTTCAACCGAGGGCGGGGCTTTTCCCCCGCCCGATTTTCAGGAGCGAAAATAATGAAAATCAGTCTGGAAAACGCCGTTAAGGCAATCAGCGAGTATTTGACGGAAGAATTTTCCAAAATGCCGAAAGATTTTAATGACGCTTGGATGAATGCCGGTATGCATATTATGGCGGAATACACGTTGGCGACCAAAGGAACAAAGATGTTGTCCGCGTTGGACAGCGGATCCGGTTATATTGATGTTGACGTTTTGGATGGTTTGATCCGCAAATATGCCGACGATTTGCCGGATAAAAGTTTCAAAACCATGCTCGGCGACATCAAAATAAAAGCTGATACGCCGGCGCAGCTGATGGAGTATTTCAAAAAATACGGGGAGAATTGAAAATGTCAAAAGAAGAAATTAACTTAATGCGCGAAGCTATGCACAAAGGCGTTAAAATGCTTGTTGAGGAGATGGAGAAATACGCCCGGGAGAATAAAAGCGTAAGCTGGGAAGCGATGATGAACATGTCCGACATATTAAAGGACATGAGCAAGGTCGAGAAAAATCTCGCCGAGGCAAATTATTATGACAGGAAAGTTTAAGACGACAGCCCGCAGAAATGCGGGCTTTTTTAATGGAGAAAAAAAGACTATGGACTACGGACTGTTTACCGGCGTTTCTGCGTTGATCGGGGTATTGTGCAATTTTATTCGGATCGGCGAGTGGAAAGCCCGGATTGAAACGAGAATGACGCATATTGAGGGAGATTTAAGAAAAACGGATGCGAAGATTGACGAACTCAACAAATCCGTCAACCGGTTAAATGAGCTTTTGGCGGTTTTGACGGAAAGGTTGGAAAGCAAACGGAGAAAAAGGAAAGATGACTGATTATGATTTTGAAATTATGGCCAAAACCATCTACGGCGAGGCCAGAGGAGAAACGCGGGAAGGGCAGATTGCCGTTGCCTGCGTTATTTTTAACCGTTTTAGGTCGGGAAAATGGTTTTCGGCGAAAACGCTGGCCGGCGTTTGCTTAAAACCGCTTCAATTCAGCTGTTGGAACAAATCCGACCCCAACAGTCAGATTTTGGCAAATTTGCCGTATTCGGCTTATTCCCGCTATTTTGACGTGATCAAGGAAGCGGAGAAGGGCGACATCACGGGCGGCGCCACGCACTATTGCACCTATGCAGCGCTTCCCCGTACCAAGTGGGCAGAAGGAAAAGAGCCGTGTTTTGAGTGTGGTAACCATGTATTTTTTAAGGATATAGACTGATGACTTATATAATGACTTTTTTAATTGTTGCGGCTGCGGCCGTTTTGTGGCGTATCCGCGGCGGATTGTTCAAAGAATACGTACCGGCAAATAAAGTCTGGTTTGCGGTGTTTTTTGGGGCGGTGGCGTGGTTCTTCCGGGTCGGTACGGCAGAATATGCCCTTTGCGCCGCTTTGGCCTGTTATGCCGGTTATCAGGCGTTCGGCTGGGGGCTTTATATCGGCCGGCTGCTCGGGGGTGGCGAACTTAAGCCTAATTTGTCGCAATATCGGGAGTGTGATTTGATTGATGACCTGTTATATTCCGCGCATATCACCTTCAAAGGGAATAAAATTTATCTGTACCAGTATCCGCGGCTTTTCGGCTTTTGTGGGACTTGTTTATCCGGGCTGATTTTGACTTTCCTGATGGGTTTGTCGGTTGGCTCTGTCGGGCTGATGCTCTCCGGGTTGGCAATGGGCGTTTTTTACTGGCTGGGCGGGCAGCTTGAGAAACTTTACGCTTTGGGCAAACAGGGCTGGAACTGGGGCGAGTGGCTGTTTGGCGCTTATCTCGGGGGAATGTTGGTGTTATGGCTCGGTTGAAGAAGTATAAAAAGCGCCTGATTGCCGTTGCCGCGCTTGTTCTGGCTCTTGTCTGTCTGTTTAAGCCGGAATATGCCGAAAGCGTTGCCCGGGCGTTCATGCTGCTGATTGCGGGGGTGTGATGGTAAACAAGCTGATACGTTGGGCGGTGACCATGCTTATGGTTGCCGCCCTCTGTTTTGCCTTTTACGAGGTAGGGCAGGAAGTCGGCCGGAGCGAGGCCAGAGTTCAAGTAATAGAAAAACAGGTTGAGGTGATCCGATATGTGGAAAAGAAGAAGGCGGAGATCCATGCGCGTCCTAATGCCGGCCGCGATGATCTGCTTAAGCTCATGCGCGCCGGTAAATTATAGCGGTTGTCCGGTTTATCCGGCAGCCGGTGAAAAAGTGGCCGCGGAACTGGAGAAAATCAGTTATGACCAGGCGCCGAACTTTTGGGAGTGGCTGGGGCGGATCGACAAATTGCGGCAGGAGTTGGAGGTGTGCAATATGCCTTAGACAAAAGGATTGAAATAGACTCGTGTCTGTTCTTGTCTTGTTCTGTAATTTTCATTCCGACTCATGTTGTTAAGTATTTGTTTTTACGTGTGTCAAATATGCATTAAAAAGTCGGAATAAAAATTAAATTTTCAATACTATAAAACCGCCGAAAGCGGCGGTTTATAAGGTGGTGCGCTAGGCCGGAATCGAACCGGCACGGCCTTGCGGCCAACAGATTTTAAGTCTGCAGCGTCTACCAGTTCCGCCACAAGCGCAAAATCTATTCCCCTTATACAGATAAAAAGACAAAAATGCAACCGTAAACTTGCGGACCGGAAAATTTTTGCCTTTTCGTCTGGACTAATCCGATTAAAAACTTGTAACCGTGGAAAAAATGTGTTTTGTTAATCGGTAAGGCATGCGGCGGAAACAGCGTTTCGGCATGCCGGAAGCTTTTGAACGAAAAGAAAGGATAACTGATGAAAACTGTTGATATTTCCTGGCGCCGTTACGTTCTGCCCAACATTAACAAAGAGGGGTGGAAGTTTTTCGGTATTTTTGCGGCAATAACAGCGTTATTGGCAATGATCTGGGAACCGCTCGGTGTTATCGGGCTTGTTTGCACCGTCTGGTGCTATTATTTTTTCCGCGATCCGGAACGGGTTACGCCGGAAATTAAGGACGTCGTGGTTTCTCCCGCCGACGGCATCGTACAAATGATTACCAAAGTGAAAGCTCCGGAAGAGCTGGATATGGGGGGCGAAGAATTTACCCGCGTCAGCGTGTTTATGAGCGTGTTTAACGTACATGTCAACCGGGCGCCGGCCGAAGGTACCATAACCAAGGCCGTTTACGTGCCGGGCAAGTTTTTGAACGCGACGCTTGACAAGGCCAGCAAGGACAACGAGCGCCAGCTGCTGGCGATGAAGACGGTCTCCGGCAAAGAAATCGTTTTTGTTCAGATTGCGGGGCTGATTGCCCGCCGTATTCTGTGTTTTGCCAAACCCGGAGACAAATACAAGGCCGGCGAGCGTTTCGGTCTGATCCGTTTCGGTTCGCGGCTGGACGTTTATCTGCCGGCAGGCGTTGAACCGCAGGTCTGCGTCGGTCAGATCATGACCGCCGGCGAAACCGTGATCGCCAATCTTTCGTCGTCTGCCGCCGCGGTTAAGGGAGTGATCAGATAATGGAAAAACTCAACAACAATCTGCTGCAGCAGAAACTGACTTCGCTGCCTTTTCGCAAAATCGCCCCCAATATCGTCACCACGCTGGCTTTGTGCGCCGGCGTCACTTCCATGCGTTATGCGATTATGGGACTGTGGGGAAAAGCCATCGTCTGCATTTTTCTGGCTGCCCTTTTTGACATGCTGGACGGTCGCGTGGCGCGCATGCTCAAAGGATCGACCAAATTCGGCGCCGAACTGGATTCGCTTTCCGACTTCGTCAGTTTCGGGGTGGCGCCGGCCATTTTGATGTATCAGTGGACGTTGTCCAGCTTTCCGAAATTCGGCTGGTTTTTCTGTCTGCTGTTTGCCATCTGCATGGCGATGCGTCTGGCGCGTTTCAACACCATGCTGGAAGATGAGCCGCAACCGGTTTACTGGCAGAACTTTTTTGTCGGCGTGCCGGCTCCGGCTGCGGCGGCGCTCGGAATTTTGCCGATTATGCTGAGCTTTGAGTTTCCCGAAGCGACCTTTCTGCGCAGCGACTGGTTCTGCTGCGTGGTGATGTGCGTGGTGGCAATGCTGATGGTCAGCCGGATTCCGACGGTTTCGACCAAGCATATGAAAGTGCCCACTTATCTGGTGGTGCCGCTGATTATCGTGGTGGTTTTGTTTGCCACCATGATCATCAGTTCGCCGTGGCTGGTCTTGAGCGTTTCGACCGGGCTTTATGCCCTGAGCATTCCCGTCGGCGTGCTGTTTTTCCTTAAGGCCAAGAGGAAGGCCGAGCGGCGCATTTAGCCGAAAATCCGAAAGGAAAGCCCCGTGCCAGAGCGAGGCTTTCGCTTTTTCGTTTTTCGGGGTTGGAAAAAGTGGGGAAAAAAGAGTTTTTCCGAAACTTGACAAAAAACGGCAAAAGGGGTACAAAGAAAACATATAAACCTATTAACAAATTATCATATGGAAAAAAGAAAGTTTAAGCTTCGTTACCTTTACGAAGGCGGAGCAACGATGGAAGACTTTTATGATGTTCCGGTAACGGGCATTATGTTGGAAAACGGTTCCCGGATCAGCGTGCATTACGGCAGTATGGCAAACAATCGGGCAGCGGATGCGGAGGAAGCAAACCGGACGGCGGAGGAAAACGGCCTGATGCTGATTGAGCCGCGGGATTTTGCCCTGATCGTATGCCGGCAAAAGGAAATCCGCGGCATGCTTGAAAAATGTAAGGCGCCGTTGGTGTTGGCGCATGATTACGTATGGACGCGGGACGCGGAGAGCGGCGAAACGGCGGCATATTCCCTGATCGACGGCAGCAAGCGCGAAGAGGCCGGGCCGGCAGCGGTGGTGCTGAAATACAGATAACCCTTTTCCGTATTTTTATTTGAAGGCGAAGCGGATTTTTCCGCTTCGCCTTTTTTGGTCGGCGATCGGAAAGTTGGGTTTGTCGCCGAAAAACGAAAAATTCCCGAGACCGGACGACTGTCTTTAAAAACTGATAACTGTTCTTAAAATCAAACATTTTCAACGGGTTAGCTTGAAAAATGTGTTGATTGTGCCGAAAAAAACGTTTATAATCAAAACGTTATTAACCTTATTCATTAATTATTAATCATATAAAAACATGGAAAAGAATTTATCGGCTTATTTGTTTGTCCGTCAGGGAAAATTGCAAAAATCCCCGGCCGGCGAACGTGATTTGAACAGAGGAGAATTGGCTGCCGTCAAAGCGTTTTTTGAAGCCGGCCGCCAGTCCGAACTGTATACGCTGTTGCAGCGTCTGCTCTGCCGGATGCGCCGTTTTCGCGAGCTTCGACGGCATGACTATGCGATTGAACCGGCAGATTGTGTGGAAGACCTTTGCGCACAGGCGCCGGTTATGGCTTCCGCTCTGGCGGATCGTCCTGACGAAAGCGCGGCGGAAATTGAATTGCGGCACTTGTTTCTGCCGCCGGAACATCAACGGCAGATTATGTTTTCCGGCAGCCGCATATTGATCCGGACGCTGGTTTGGTGGGGGAGGAGAATCCTCGGAATCTGGCAGGATGTATTCGGTTGCAAGCCGGATGTTTTTGCTGCGGAACTGGAATGCAGGCTGTAAAAAAATGCCTGAAGGAAAAGACGTGCTTTCGGCACGTCTTTTTTTGATTGTAAAAAGCTTATCGGACAGAGAGAAAGAGCGTCGAAAAGGCCGCCGGAGTGAAGAAAGCAGCGGTTGAGAGGCGGCGGCAGGGCGCTGCGGGAGAAGGAAGACGCGGTTGAGGGGCAACGGACGGAAACTGCGGAAGCATGAGGACACGGCGGGAGAGAAACAGCCGGGGAACAGGCAGGGAGAGGCGGTCGCAAGGAGAAAGAGAGGGAAGAAGCGGGTTGGGGCAGGTTGGAGGACACGGCGGGGTGATATAGGCCGGCGGGGAGAAGAAGCGGGCTGGGGCAGCCGGCCGGCGGGCGCGGGAAACGCAAAATTGGGCGAGGCGGGTCGGAGGCCGCGGCGGATATATAGGCCGAAGCGGAGAAAGCGGCGGTTGATAGGCGGCGGCAGGACGCTGCGGGAGAAGGAAGACGCGGTTGAGGGGCAACGGGCGGAAACTGCGGAAGCATGAGGACGCGGCGGGAGAGAAACAGACGGGAGAGGCTGTCGCAAGGAGAAAGAGAGGGAAGAAGCGGGGCTGACCAAGGAACAGGCGGGAGGCAGGTTGTGGAATTGACTGCCGATTTCGGTTGATTTCTGAAAATTTTTGTCTATACTGAAAGCAACGAATCGATTATTAACTTCAAATATTATCAGGTATGAAAACAAAATTTCAGTTTTTGTTTGTTTACGACGACAATTCGGAAAGTGCCGAATTGATCGCGGGGAAAAAAGTGAAAGCAATTCGGATTTCCGAGGACTGTCTGTTGTCAACGGAGTATTTCGGAACCACCGGCTACACTTCGTATGATGCTTTCGAGTTTGCCTGTCTGCACGGTGTTTCCCTGCTGACGCCCAAGGAAGCCAAAATCGTCCAAAGCCGCCTGAGCGGAGTGCGGATGATGCTGAAAAAATGCGGCAGTCATGTTCAAATCGACCACAAATGTCTGATCTGGACGGCTGACGAAGGGGACGGCAACTACAAGAACATGGAAGCGGTATCGCTTTCCGACGGCAAATGCAAAATGCTCGGCTGCGAGGAATGGGACACTTCCGGCGGCTTGCTTTGCAAACTGCGCGCCTGATTGTTTTCAGGCTTAAATGGAAAAAAGATCCGGTTTTGCCGGATCTTTTTTTGTAACGAGAAAACCCTGCGCGTGATTATAAAGAGCTTGCGGCTTTATTCCGTTTCGCTCTTTGTCGTTTTCTGTTTTTCTTTTTCCCGTTTTTTCCCTCTTTTCCGTTTTGCCCTTCCCATTTTTCCGCTTCTCTTTTCCTTCTTTCTGTTCTTCTTATTTCCGTTATTTCCATCTTTTCCGTTTTGCCCTTCCCATTTTTCCGCTTCTCTTTTCCTTCTTTCTGTTCTTCTTATTTCCGTTATTTCCATCTTTTCCGTTTT
>OIGD01000463.1_pt1 | contig 48332 bp, 36 predicted proteins | sample 1582211 | NCBI WGS metagenome assembly OIGD01 (sample SAMN04414078, study PRJEB24778) | human gut metagenome | material: faecal | host: Homo sapiens
GCCGGCGTCGGGACTTGACAGCGTGCAGTCCATCCCCGACCTGGTGGTGACAGGCACGCGCGACCGCACTGACGTGCGCCATCTGTCGCAGACGGTGTCGATAGTGGGCCGCGAGACCATAGAGCACAGCATGGAGCCGTCGCTTCTGCCGGTGCTTTCGGCCGAGGTGCCGGGACTGTTCGTCACCGAGCGCGGCGTGTTGGGTTACGGCTCGTCGGGAGGCTCGGCAGGCGGAATCTCCATACGCGGCCTGAGCGGCGGCAACGCCCGCATGATGGTGCTGATAGACGGACACCCGCAGTATGCCGGCATATTCGGCCATCCCATATCCGACTCGTACCAGTCGCTGCTGGCCGACAAGGTGGAGGTGCTTCGGGGTCCCGCATCGGTGCTGTACGGCTCCAACGCCATGGGCGGGGTGGTCAATATAGTGACGCGCCGTATGCACGGCGATGGCGTGCGCACTCATGTAGGCGTGGGATACGGATCGTACAACACGCTTGAGACCGAGGTGACCAACACCGTCCGCAAGCATGGATTCAACAGCGTGGTGAGCGCGTCGTACAACCGTACCGACGGCCACCGCAAGGACATGGGCTTCGAACAGTACGGCGGCTACGCCAAGGTTGGCTATGACTTCAGCAGCCATTGGCAGGCCTTCGCCGACGTGAACGTGACGCATTACAACGCCCACTGTCCCGGCCCGGACTATGCGCCGTTGGTCGACGGCTACCAGCGCATCACGCGCGGCGTGGCGTCGATGGTGGTGTCGAACGAATACGACCGCACCTCGGGTGCCGTCAGCTTCTTCTACAACTGGGGCAACCACTGGATCAACGACGGCTACACGCCGAGCAACGGCCAGACCGGGCAGGACGGCCGCTTCAAGTCGTACGACGATATGATCGGCGTGTCGGCTTATCAGAGCACCCGATTTTGGCAGGGCAACCGCATCACGTTGGGCTTCGACTGGTTCCGCTACGGCGGCAAGGCCTGGACTGACTATGTGGCCGGTCCGCAGGAGGGTACCCGCCGCGACCTGGTGAACAAGCATGAGGACGAATACGCAGGTTATATGGATTTCCGTCAGGATCTGTGGCAATGGCTGTCGCTGAACGCCGGCTTGCGTGTGGACCATCACACACGCGTCGGCACCGAATGGGTGCCTCAGGCCGGACTCGCTTTCCATCTGCCCCGAACCATCGAGCTGAAGGCATCGGCGTCCAAGGGATTCCGTTATCCGATCCTGCGTGAGATGTATATGTTTCCGCCGCAGAATCCCGACCTGAAGCCCGAGTCGATGTGGAATTATGAGATAGCGATGTCACAACAGTTACTTGGCGGCCGGCTCAGGTATGGTGTGAACCTGTTCTATATCGACGGCAAGAACCTGATAGTGACGCTAAGGAATCCCAACGGAACGGGGATGCTGAATCAGAACACCGGCAGGGTGAAGAATGCCGGCGTGGAGCTGCAGGGAGGCTACCGTATCACCTCCGCCTGGCGTGTGAACGCCAATTACAGCTACCTTCACATGAAGAATCCCGTGATAGCCGCTCCGGAGCACAAGCTGTACGTAGGCGCCGAGTTCATGAAGGGCCGCTGGTATGCAGCCACGGGCGTGCAGTATGTGGCCGACCTGTACACGGCGGTGGGTGACAACCCGAAGAAGGAGAGTTTCGTGCTGTGGAATCTGCGCGGGTCGTATCGCATAGCCAGATGGGTGGAAGTGTGGGTGAGGGGCGACAACCTACTGGCGCAGAAATATGAGATCAACGACGGCTATCCCATGCCCCGCGCCACAGTAATGGCCGGCTTCAGGTTCAATTTTTAGTCTTTTTTAGACCGATATTTTAACTTTAAACTAAATCCACAATAAGATACGTTAACCAAAAAAACATTACGAACTATATCTAATATTCTAAACCTGGTACCATGAACCGTGGAATGATTCTCGGCCTATGCTCGCTGGCGAGCGCCGTGGCCGTAGCCGCGCCGGTGGAACTGACCGGTCCCGGCGACTCGCATGTATTTGAGAACCAGTTGTGTTCCGAAGTGAACACAGCCGAAATAACCATAGCCGGGCGTGCGTTCGACGCGGCGCGCGACCGACTTTCCATCTATGGCAACGGCTCGATTGTGATAGCCGACGGGTGGAAGGACCCTCTGACAATATACAGTGAGCCGGACTGTGGCGGTACGGCAAAAGTGCTGGAGCGCGACCGCTACTATCGCGGTGAGCTTCAGGGTGAAGCATCCTTCTTACCTGAGGAGGAATTGGGCGATTTCGACAACCGGGTGCGGTCGTTCCGGCTGAAGAAAGGTTTTATGTGCACGCTGGCCAACAACCCCGACGGCACAGGATATTCGCGGGTGTTCATAGCCGACAACGAGGATCTTACGGTCAACGCCATGCCTGAAGGACTTGACTTCGTGTCGTTCGTGCGCGTATGCCGTCACGACTGGGTGGGCAAGCGCGGCATCGCCGGCGGCGATGTATGGAAGCTGACCCGCTCGTCATGGTTTTATGACTGGGGCGCCAGCGCGGTCAGCGACATGGATTGCGAATACGTGCCCATGCGCCACAACCGCTGGTGGGACGGCTGGGATAAGATAAACTCGCGCGTGGACGGTGCCAATATGCTCGGCTTTAACGAGCCTGACCATGCCGACCAGTCGGACCTCGGAACGGAAGTGGCCATCGATATGTGGCCCGAATATATGAAGTCAGGCCTGCGCGTGGGATCGCCCGCTCCCGACTGCATCAACAAGGCGTGGCTCAAGGAATTCCTGGCCAAAGCCGATTCGCTGAACTATCGAGTGGATTTCGTGGCCACGCACATGTACTGGAACTCGCAGGATCCGTACAGGCTGGCCGACGACATCGCAAAACTGTGTAAAAACACATACGGCGGACGCCCGATGTGGATTACGGAATGGAACAACGGCGCCAACTGGACTAACGAATGGTGGCCGGACGCCAAAGGCCCGAAGCGCGATGCGGAATTCAACATCGTGCTTGACGAGAATGGCAAACAGACTGAGGTGAGCCGACCGCACACCGAGGCCAACTCGGCTGTGCAGACAGAATGGCTGGGCAAAGCCCTGGACGCATTCGACAAATGCGACTGGCTGGAGCGCCACTCGTTCTATAACTGGGTGGAGGATGCCCGCGCGGTTGAAATAAACGGCAAGCTGACGCCTGCCGGCAAAGTGTTCACGGAGTTCAACTCTCGCCCGGCGTTCAACCGCGCCACGGAGTATGTGCATACCTGGAAGATAGCGCCACCACGCATCATGGCCATCAAGTCGAACCGTACCCGTGTGCGCATCGACTTCTACGACCATAACGGCGAGACGGCCGAAGGCTATAAGGTGGAACGCCGCATCAACGGCGGCGAATGGAAGGAGATAGCCTTCATCACACCCGGCAACGGCTACAAGATGGGACAGACCACTTTCTTCGCCGACAAGGATGTGGTCGGAGGCTTTATGGAATATCGCATGAAGGCCGTGTCGTACAAGGGCACGGAATCCATCTGGTCGCGTGTCATCGGCAAGGAGGTGAAGGGATCGGGCATAGAGGATGTCGATATGTCGGAACTGACTGTCAACGCCCGTCCCGGCGGCTTCGTGATAGAGTCTGAGGAATCCGGAGAACTGACTGTATACGCCATGGACGGCCGCGAAGTCCGCAAAGTGCGTTTTGCCGAAGGCATCACGACAGTAGAGGGTCTGGACAAGGGCATATACATCGTGGACGGCAACAAACTTCAGGTGAAATAACTGCAAGCTGCAGGTGAAATAACTGTTTGAATTAAGGAACATACCCTTAATGTAATAAAAAAGTAACGCTTCCGGAGCCTGGCTTCGGAAGCGTTTGACAATAACAACTTTATACCTTAATAACTTGAATAACTAATGTTTGCCCTCACGGGTGTCCCAATGTAATAACGACTCTGTAGATTAAAGAGTCACTCCATCTATAAATCACCATTTGCCCTATAATACGGGCATGATAAAACAGACACTCAACGGGCAGGGTGTTAAAAATAATATCTGATTTTGAAAAAGTGCAAAATATTTTTTAATTTTGCAATATACACCCTTAGGCATTGTCTATACTTATGCGACTGATCAGACGTATTTTGACCGCCATAATAATGATGGTGGCTTTCGGAGTGACCGGGAGCCGGGGCGAGGTGCGTCAGTTCAAGACACTGACCGGGCGCGACGGTCTGAGCGACATATTGGTCAATACGATATATAAAGACTATCAGGGCTATATCTGGCTGGGCACCGAGTCGGCCATAGACCGATACGACGGCAACTCGATAGTGTCGTACCCTCTGACAGACAAGTCCAAGGGCCTGGGGCGTGTCAACGCCATACTGCACACCAAGCAGGGCGACCTGTATATCGGCACCACGTCGGGCCTGAGCGTCATGCCGGCCGGCAGTGTGCTGCCCAAACGCATGCAGGCCGACAGGATAAGCATGCCGGTCAACGCCCTGGACCACGACCGCTCAGGCAACATATATATCGCCACTGAACAGGGTCTGTTCAAGTACAACACCCGGCAGAAGCAGCTGGACAAGATATCGACCGAGGCAGACCTTCGCCGCCCCGACACTAAGTTCATGGACGTGCTGGTTCAGGACGACCGCATCCTGTGGGCCGCCACGACGCACACGCTGTACCGCTATGTGATCGACACGCAGCAGATACGTTCGTTCCCGATGCCCGGCGGCGGAGAGTGCACGCACATAGCCATGGCCGGCAACCGGATATACATCGGTATGCGCAACGTGGGCTTAGTGCCTTTCGACATCGAAAGCCAGCGCATGGGCGTGCCGGTGCAGACAGGCAATAACCTTATCACAGACATAGCCGTTGACGGCAACAAGGACCTGTGGATCTCGACCGACGGCGAGGGCGTGTTCCGCTATTCGCCCGTCACAGGAAGAGTGGAGGAGAGGCTGTCCACGTCCGAAGGTCCCGTCAGACTGAAGTCGAATTCAGTGTATTCCGTCATGGTAGACAATCTCGGGCTGTTATGGGTGGGATATTACCAGATGGGTCTGGACTATACGCCCAACAGCCACAATTATTTCAACACCTACACGTATCCGGCGGCGGGATTCGACAGCAACCGCTATGCCGTGCGGGCGATAGCCTTTGACGGCACTACCAAGATAATAGGCACGCGCGACGGACTCTTTGTGGTGGACGACACGCGCGGCACGTTCCGGCATCACGCATACCCGCAACTGCGCTCCAACATCATATTCTGCATCGTTCCTGTGGGCAACCACCGATACCTGATCGGTACCTACAACGGCGGGATGTACCGTCTCGACTCGCAGACCGGCGACATCAGCGACTTCGACAGCAACGGGGCCATTCCCGGCAACGCATCGGTGTTCAACATAGCGCAGGATGATCATGGCGAGATATGGGCAGGAACGTCCGAAGGACTTGTGCGTTTCCATGAAGACGGCCATGCCGACGTGTGGACCAGCCGTAACTCCCGCTTGCCCGCCGGAAACGTGTACGAGATATTCTTCGACAGCGCCGGCCGGGGCTGGATATGCACCGAGAACGGCATGGCGCTGTGGAACGGCGAGAGCCTTGACACGGAAATGTTCCCGAAAGACTTCATCCACAAGCAGAAGATACGCGACATATACGAGGACAGCAGTCATCAGCTGTACTTCGTGCCCGACCGTGGCAGCGTGTACCGCTCCGACCTGCAGATGTCGAAGTACGGACCGGTGGAATTCGGTGCCGACGAGAACGTGAACACCATGTTCGTGATCGAGGACCGCGACCGCTGGCTGTGGCTCGGCACCGACAAGGGACTGATACGCTACGACCGCAAGGAGAACTTCCACCACTTCAACAACGCCGACGGACTCCCCAACCAGGTGTTCACGCTGTGCGCCCCGATCCGCGATGCCGCCGGCAACCTGTGGATGGGCAATTCGTCCGGATTGATAGAGCTGGATTTCAACCGGTTTAAGAAGACATCCATCGACAATCACCGGCCTGTAACCATCACCGACCTGAAATCACGTGGCAAGAGCATCATATCGCGAATGCGCGACGACAACGACAACCTCTCCATCTCGCTTACCGGCAAGGAGGACGACTTAGTGATATACCTGTCGGACTTCAGCTACAAGCCGTCGGAATACTTCGTGACGGAATACATGCTGGAAGGCACCGACGGCAAATGGCACCGGGCAGAGGGATCGGAACCGATACATCTGTACGACCTGCCCAGCGGCAAATACACGCTCAAGATGCGCGTGCAGGACAACGCGCACACCCAGACCGTGCTGACCATACGCAAGTCGTCCAACATCAGCTGGGCCATGATATTCATAATCGTGGCGCTGACCGGCGGACTCTGCTACACATTGTATATATTGTACAGGAAATTTTACCGTCACTCCAAGGACGAGGAAGAATATATTGACGCGGAAGACGCAACTAACGAAATTCCGGCCGTAAGGGAGCCGGAGCACATCAGCTATAAGACAACGCGCCTGAGTGACGAGGAATGCAAACGACTGTTGAAACTTCTAACTAATGTCATGAACAACGAAAAGCCTTACACCAATCCTAATCTAAAAAGCTCTGATCTGGCCGCGTTGATCGGCACCAAGAGCCATTCGCTCTCGTTCCTGTTCAACCAGTACATGAAGAAAACCTTCTACGACTATGTGAACGAATACCGCGTTGAGGAATTCAAACGGCTGGTGAACGAAACGGACATATCCCGCTATACGCTCACGGCATTGTCCGAAAAGTGCGGGTTCTCGTCGCGAGCCAGTTTCTTCCGCCATTTCAAGGCGTCCACGGGCATTACGCCGTCGGAATATATCAAGAACAATTTGCGCTGATTCTGCAACAGAATGAGACGAAATGAGTCTCACATTCTTATGCAACTAAGAATCTCAATCTCTTAAGTAATTGGGTATCAACTATTGCGACTAAACTTCATCCAAATTTATTAAGAGAGATATAAACGGGGTCAAAAAAGTTTTTTTCAGCAAATTCGCGTGGTAATTTTGCAGTGTCCGCACTGGACATGAACCAACAACACTACAAAGGCCATGAACGAACCAACCGACAGCCGGGCTGTCATCATCAAATCCTACCATGAGAACTTCGAGCGAGTCCTTCACTTCATCGTTTCGCGCATCAACAACGTAGAGGATGCCGAGAACCTGGCGCAGGACGTATGGGTGCGCGTGCTGACGCTGACCCGTCCGGTGGAGGAGGAGACGCTGACGTCCCTGATCTACGTGATAGCGCGCAACCTCGTCAACGACTATCTGCGTCGCCTGTGCCACAGCCGTGCGTACAGCGAGGAGGTGCTGGAAAGCGGCGAGGAGCGTTACGAGATGTCGCCCGAGAATCTGATTTCGGCATTCGAGATAGCGCGCATAGAGCGCGAGCGCGTTGAGTGCCTGCCGACACAGCGCCGTATCATATATGAAATGAGCAGATACCAGGAAAAGACACCCGAGGAGATAGCCGGCATGCTGTCGCTGTCCAAGCGCACTGTGGAGAACCACCTCCGCCTTGGGCGCCGCGATGTGCGCAACTGCATTGCCGCCGTAGTGTGAATAATCCGGTTCGGTCATGCCAGATATACGAAATTATTAACTAAATACCATAATACAATACCTAACATTTATGAGCATTCGACTTAAAAACACTATGCCATGGAAGAGCATACTGCGTGTGGGTCTGATTGCCGTGATGGTGACAGCCGTCACGCCATTGGTGGCGTACGCGCAGCACGCATCGTCGTCGGCAGCCGTACCCGGGCAGGTCTCCGGCGTGGTACTTGACGAGACCGGAGAGCCTCTGATCGGTGCCACCGTCCTGGTGAAGGGAACTACTAACGGTGCGACCACCGACCTTGACGGCAACTTCTCGATCAAGGCATCGAAGGGCGCCACACTCGTTGTGTCGTACGTGGGATACACCACCCAGGAAGTGAAGGCCACTTCCGGCAACATGAACATCAAGCTGAAACCCAACGACCAGGTGCTTGACGAACTGGTGGTGGTAGGTTACGGCGTGCAGAAGAAGGCATCCATGACCGGATCCGTAACGGTGGTGAACGACGAGAAGCTGAAGGACAAAGGAGCCTTGGCCAGCCCCGTCGAGGCATTGCAGGGCCAGGTGCCCGGTGTGATCATCACACGTTCGTCTTCGGCTCCCGGCGAGGAGAACTGGGACATGAAGATCCGTGGTTCCGTATCGAAGAACAACTCCGCACCCCTCGTGATCATAGACGGTATCGAATATGAAGGCGTGGGCGCGCTGAACCAGCTGAACCCCTCGGATATCGAGTCGATGAACATCCTGAAGGATGCCGCCGCCTCCATCTACGGTTCTAAGGCTGCCGGCGGCGTCGTGCTGATCACCACCAAGAAGGGTAAGGACGACCAGGTGCGCGTGGAATACAACGGATCGTACACCCACAAGTTCGTGGGCAACACCCCGAAGACCATGAGCATCGACGAATGGGCCGACGCCCAGATCGAGGCATATCTGAACGATGGCGATCCCACCAACGGCTGGATCACCTACGCCAAGATGATGAAGGAATACAAGGGTCAGTTCATCGACATGCGCAACGGCAACCCGCTGAACGGCATGTTCTCCGATACGCAGGACCTGACATTCTTCGACACCGACTGGAACGACGTGATCTGGGGCGATTCCTGGAGCACCAACCACGACCTGGCCGTGTCCGGCGGCAAGAACGGCAACACATACCGCGTGTCGGCCGCTTACATGTACGATGACTCTCCATTGAAATGGGGCAACAACCACAACAACCGTTTCAACATCCGACTGAACAACACTTTCAAGTTCCACAAACGTTTCTCGCTGACCTCGTCGATAGCGCTGAACCGTCAGGACCAGGTATCGCCCACACAGATCGGCGCCTGCCTGAGCACCAGCACCGCACAGCCCGGCTTCCCGACCTCGACGATCGACGGCAAGCCTTACGGCTGGGGAACATGGCGCGCGCCCAACTGGGCCGCCGAGCTTGGCGGCGACAACCGCTACAAAGCGCTGTCGGTCAATGTGAGCGAGGCATTCCGCTATGACATCATCGACGGACTGAGCCTCAACGCCGTGTTCGGTTACAACTACCGTGGCAACACCCGCGACGCAAAGACCCTCTCCGTGGACTATTACAACTACAAGGGCGACACGAAGGTATTCTCCAACCCCAGCCAGGACGACACCAAGTACGAGAAATGGTGGGACCGCCGCGAACTCTTCATGGGTCAGGGCTATCTGGACTATACCAAGACATGGAAGGACGTGCACAACTTCAAGGCCATGCTCGGTGTGCAGTACTCGTTCACCGACTATGAGTCGAACACCAACACCGCGATGGACATCAACGCTCCGTTAGAGGTTGTGAACGGTACGGGAACCATCACCACGACCGGCTCCAAATGGCAGGAGGCCCTGCTGAGCTACTACGGTCGTGTCAACTACGACTTCGATTCAAGATACCTGCTGGAAGGCCAGGCACGTTACGACGGCTCGTCGAAGTTCCAGGCCGAGAACCGCTGGGCGTTCTTCTGGGGCGTATCGGCAGGCTGGCGCATCGGCCAGGAGAAATTCATGGAGGCCGCACGCAGCTGGCTGAGCGAACTGAAGCTCCGCGCATCGTACGGCAACGTGGGTAACCAGAACGGTATCGACCGTTACTCGGGCGTGGCCCTCTATAACTTCAAGCCCAACCAGAACCTGATAATCGGCAACGGCAAGGTGTCCTGGATCGACACCAACGGCAAGCTGGTGAGTCTGGACCGCACCTGGGAGCGCGTGCACAACTATAACGTGGCCCTTGACTTCGGCTTCTTCAACAACCGCCTGACCGGATCGGTCGAGGCATACTGGAAGCGCGTAGACAACATGCTGATTGACGTGATCTATCCCGCCATCCTCGGTGACAACGCGCCGACGGCCAACAAGGGTAAGTTCAAGGCGTGGGGTTATGACGCCAACATCAACTGGAACCACACCGTGGGCAACGTGACGTACCACATCGGCGGCACATTCACTTACGCCGACAACAAGCTGCTGGACAACGGCGGTTCCGGTGCCATCCAGGCAGGTGTGCGCTCCGACCGCGAGGGCTATCCCCTGAACTCCGTATGGGGCTACCGCTACTGCGGCAAGATCCAGAACGAGGAACAGCTGAAGAAATACATCGACCGTTATAACGGCACGTCGACTGTGGCCGGCAACATCTCCAAGCTCCGCGTGGGCGACAACATGTTCGAGGACGTGAACAAGGACGGCAAGCTGACCTTCGAGGACCTGGTGTACCTCGGTTCCGAGGATCCGAAGATCCAGTTCTCGTTCAACTTCGGCGCCACCTGGAAGGGACTTGACATCGACTTCGTGTTCCAGGGCGCGGGACGCCGCACCGTATGGCGCCGCGACGGCAACAACAACGCCGATATATGGCGTATCCCGACCCGTACGGCCTACATGAACGGCTCGAACCACTTCATCGGCAACGTATGGAGCGAGAGCAATCCCGACGGATACTACACCCCGCTGACCCACCAGAGCGAGATCAACAACTACAACTACCAGTGCTCGTCGTGGTCGGTCGAGGACGGCTCCTATCTGCGTCTCAAGAACGTGACCATCGGCTACACGCTGCCTCAGAACATACTGAACCGTCAGAAAGTGCTGTCGGGCGTGCGCGTCTACCTGACCGGCACCGACCTCTGGGAGACTTCCAAGATCAAGGACGGCTGGGATCCCGAGTCTTCAGGTAAAGTCAGCAACGCCAACCGTTATCCTTTCCTCCGCAGCCTTACAGTGGGTCTGCACCTAACATTCTAACCACATCATGAATACAGCAATGAACAAGATAATAAAGACCATATCGGCCGCAGCGGTGGCGTTGCTCCTCACGTCCTGCCTGGACCTGGAGCCGAAGGACCAGATGGCCGACACCAACATGTGGGCCACATCGAGCGACTTCCAGCTCTTTGCCAACAGGTTCTACGACTGGTTCCCGTCGATACAGAGCATGTACAACGGCGACAAGGAGAGTGACTTCATGGTGGACAAGAGCGGTTTCAACGTCATTTCCAACGGTACGAACGCCGTGCCTGCCAACGACGGCACCTACGGAGGCTGCTACAACCACATACGTCGCTGCAACATCCTGATAGAGCGTGCCGACAAATACAGCGGCACCCGCGAGGACATAGCCAAGCCCGAAGGGGAGGCATACTTCTTCCGCGCATACAGCTATTACACGCTGCTGACGCGTTACGGCGACGCCATCATCGTCACCACACCCATCGACGTGGACGACCCGGCCATGCAGGCCAAGCGCAACGACCGTTCGGAGGTGATCAAGCTGATACTCGAGGATCTGGACAAGGCCGCCGAGCTGCTGCCCAGCACCACCGACGTGGAGAACGGCTATGTAGGCAAGGAAGGCGCCCTGGCGTTCAAGGCACGCGCCGCCCTGTTCGAGGGTACGTGGCAGAAATTCCGCGGCAACGAGGCTGCGGCCAAGCCCCTGCTGGACCAGGCCGCACAGGCCGCCAAGGCAGTGATCGATTCCAAGAAGTTCCAGCTTTTCTCGTCGTCGGCCTTAGGTACGGAATCCTACAAGTATCTCTTTATCCTGGAGGACACGAAGTGCAATCCCGCCGGCCTGACCAAGAGCGCCAACAAGGAATACATCATCAAGCGCTGCTATGACATGACCAACAAGCAGATAGGCGACAACGTGACCGTGGGCGTGCTGAACAACGCGCAGCTGATGTCGGCCAAGGTGGCCGATCAGTATCTGTGCTCCGACGGCCTCCCCATCGACAAGTCGCCGATGTTCCAGGGCTACGCCAACGCCGACTCCGAGTGGCAGAACCGCGACAACCGTATGAACAACACACTGATGAAGCCTCACGGAAAATACTGGAACGGCACGAACCCGAACTATTTCCGCGACTTCACCGACGCTGACGCCAACCGCGCGCAGTATGCCGACTATATGCCGGGCAGCGGTACGGGTTATTTCCCGCAGAAGTGGGCGTGCGAGCGCCGCGTCACCTCAACCGAGGAGAGCTACGACATGCCTATCCTCCGCTATGCAGAGGTGCTGCTGGCTTACGCCGAGGCAGTGTTTGAGCGTGACGGCAAGATTTCGGACGAGGACCTTGACATGTCGCTCAACCTGGTTCGCCGCCGCGTCAACCCCGCGATGCCTAAGCTGAGCAACGCATTCGTGAGCGCCAACGGACTGGACATGCGCACCGAGATACGCCGCGAGCGCAGCGTGGAATTCGTGTCGGAGGGCTTCCGCCTCGACGACCTGAAGCGCTGGAAAACGGCCGAGGTTGAAATGCCAATGGACTTCGCCGGCGTGCACGTGGACGGCACCGAGTATGGCCGCCGCAACTTCCCCGCCTTGCGCAAGGACGCACAGGGCCGCGTGGTATGGGAGACAGGCCGCAAGTGGGCCGAGCGCAACTATCTGCTGCCGCTGCCCACCGACCAGCTCCAGCTCAACCCCAACCTGGGCCAGAATCCCGGCTGGTAATCCGGATCACTAACATTAATCCGATTAAAGAAAGATAACATGAACAAGAGATATACAGGCGTCATCGCATCGCTGGCAGTCTGCGGCATGATGGCCGGACTGACCGGATGCAGTGACGACAAGCAGATGACACTTGACGGCACGGAGGTAATCATCCCGACGTCCATCACATTCGAGTGTACCGAGACGCTGCCCTTGGCAGTGGGCATGGACTCGCTGCTGGTGTACACCGTAGGTCCGGAGGAGGCCGAGGACAAGACCCTGCTGTTCCGCAGCGGCGACGAGAGCATAGCCACAGTGGACGAGAACGGCCTGGTACATGCCGTGGCCGTGGGCGAGACCACTGTTTCGGCAGTGCCCAAGCGCCTGGGTGCCGGAACCACCGCATCCATCTTCGTGCAGGTGATTCCCGAGATAATCAAGGCCGAGGAAATCGAAGTGGAGGCCGAGACTCCTCCCAGCGACGAGGGCAAGTACTACGTGACCGACGAGATCCAGCTCAGCAACACCATCTATCCTGAAGATGTGACCTACCATCGCGTGGCATGGGTATCGTCCAATCCCGAGATAGCCAGCGTGGACGAGACGGGCAAGGTGACCCTGCTGAAGGAGGGCGACGTGGAGATTTATTGCGTGGCACAGGACCGTTCGGGCGTGCGCGGCGAATTCAAGGTGCACGTGGATCCCTACATCGAGGTCCAGAGCCTGACCATCAACAGCCAGCTGCAGGATCTGTCGCTGCCGTCGGACGGCATCAAGCTTGACGTGACCTACACTCCGAGCAACGGTACCGCAGGATCGGTACAGTGGGAGTCGAACAACGAGGCTGTGGCCACAGTGAACCGCGGCGTGGTTACGCCGGTAGGCTTCGGCTCGGCGGTGATCACCGCCACATGTACGGCCACCGGCAATACGGCTACCATCGAGGTGACCGTGGCAAACGGCAAGTATTTCTGGAACGGAGCCAACGGATTCAAGGGCTGGATCTGCTCCAACGACCAGGCCGATGAGGAGCGCACGGCAGACTACTGGCGCGTATACTTCCCCGATCCCGGCACAGGCAAGTGGCGCCGCGACATCAAGCTCGACCTGTCCAAAGGCAACCACGTATGGCACAGCGACTATCCCGTTTACGCCATCAAGACCAACCTGCAGAAGGGCGGCAACAACACGTTCGACATCCGCGACGCAGGCGCCCCGAAGGACAACAACGGTACGGAACTGAGCGACGGCACGCGCCTCATCATGTGGGATCCCACAGGCAAGTGGACCGGCTTCCATGAGTTCAACCTGTTCCAGGTCAAGATAGCCGACATCCCGAACGAGAACGTGGACAAGTCGCAGCCTTACTACGACATATTCTGGATCGGTTCGTTCAAGAACAAGCAGGAGGCCATCGACTTCGCCGAGAATGAAATAAAGAACAAGAAGTAAATCCAATACGTCCATGGGAGTGACCGCGCGTCACTCCCGCGGACAGAAAACTGTAAGAAACATGAAATTCAACAAATATATATACAGTCTGGCTGTAGCCACGGTAGGATTCGGCTTTGCTTCCTGTTCGGAGATAGAGCACGGCACCACCGACATCGACAGCTGGGGCGACACCTTCGAGAAGTTCGAGCCCCAGACCTACACCCTGAACCATCCCTGTATGCTCCACAGCCGGGAGGACCTGGACTACGTGAAGGCACACCTCGGACAGAAACCCTGGTCGGACGGCTATCAGAAACTGAAGACCAGCGGATTCTGCAACGAGACATACAAGGCAAGCCCGGTGAAGTATCTGGCGCGTCTTAACTCCGAGAACTGGGGCGACGGCGGCGGCCGCTGGGACGATGCCGGCCTGCGCGACGAGTATTATCCCGGCATCCACAACAACTACACGCAGTTCTTCCGCGACTGTCACGCCGCATATCAGCTGGCGCTGGAGTATCAGCTGACGGGCAACCTGCAGGCAGCTGCCACGGCCGTGAAGATCATCGAGGACTGGGCCGCCGTGAACCAGGGCCTGCTGTTGGGCCGCAACAAATGGAAGGACGACGTGATCGACTCCAACGAGTATCTGATCATGTTTCAGATACACCAGGTAGCCAACGCCGCCGAACTGCTGCGCGACTACAACGGCTGGGGCGAATCCGATCAGTTCAGGAACGTGTGCGTATGGCTCAAGACATACTTCGCGCCCTTCTGCTCGAAGTTCATCGCCACCAACGCCGCCAGCCAGCACTGGTGGCTGAACTGGGACCTCGCGTCGATGACGGGTCTGCTCTCCATCGGCATCCTTACCGACGACCAGGACATGATAAACGAGGCAATCTTAGCCTACAAGATGGGCGCCGGCCCCGGCTGTATGCTGCGCGGCTCGGTGGTAGAGGTGTTTGACGATCCCTCCGGCACAGGCGAGAAATTAGCACAGGGCCAGGAAGCAGGACGTGACCAGGGCCACAACACGCTGACCGGCGTATTGGCCGGCTATTTCTGCCAGATGGCATACAACATCGGCGACGACCTGTTTGCCCTCGGCGACAACCGCGCCATCGCCTTCGCACAGTATATCTGCAAGTACAACCTGGTTAAGCCTTCGCTGGGCACCAACTACAGCGGCACCCTGTCGGACGCCGACTTCAAGTATCCCGAAAGCTCCATGCCCTTCAAGCCCTACAAGTGGGGCGACACGCAGATGGACAAGATCAGCGCCGACGGCCGAGGCACCATCCGTCCGGGATGGGACCTGTGGTACGGCTATTGTGTGAAGAAGGGCATCAAGGCCACTTACATCAAGGAGATGGCCGAGCACTTCCGCGCCGATGGCGGCGGCGGACATTACGGTCCCAACTCCGGCGGTTTCGACCAGCTGGGATTCTCCACACTGATGTATTACCGCGAATAATACCGGATTTCCGTATCAGATAATGCATGGGGCGGACAGTCTCGCGACCGTCCGCCCCATAGTATAATACGGATTTATAATAAAGAAACGACAATTACAATGAATCAGAGAGGAAACATGACAAGAACGGCAGTTGCGGCTGCGCTGCTGACAGTGGGGTGCATGACGGCCAACGCCAAGGTGGTGACATATCCGGTAGGAAAGGATGTGCTGCCTACTATCCATGATTTCGCAATCGAGGTGCGTCAGGACGATGCCGCCGGCCGGTGGGAGAGTGTGGACGCATACCCCGTTACGTTTCAGGAAATGAAATTAGAGGATGGTGTGGCGAAAGGAAAGAACCGGACAGCGTCGTACGCATACTTCGACTTCGACGGCAAGGTGCAGGTGCGCGTAGTGTCGGCCAAACCGGTGCGGAGCGTGCGCGTAAGGCCGCTGTCGTACGGCATCAAACCCGAAGTGAAGGGCGACACCATCTGCTTCACCCTGGACCGGGCGCGCAACCTGTCGGTGGAGGTGAACGGCGATATATTCCACAATCTGCACCTGTTTGCCAATCCTCTCGACTCGCATCGACCTACGGACAAGGAGATAAGGAAAGCCCTTAAGAACAAGAAGGGGAACCTGCTTTATTTCGGCCCCGGCGTGCATAAGTTTCCCGGCGACACCCTTCGCCTGAAATCAGGTACGACGGTATATGTAGACGGCGGTGCGTGGGTACAGGCCACGCTTATAGCCGACGGCGTTGAGAACGTGCGCGTATATGGCCGAGGTACGGTCCGTCCCACGGGACGTGGAGCAGGCGTAGAAATCAGGCGCTCGCGCAACGTCGAGGCCGACGGCATAGTGCTGTCGCAGATACCCACCGGCCAGTCGGACGGCGTGAAGATAACCAATGTAAAGTCCATGACCCATTACGGCTGGGGCGACGGCATGAACGTGTTTGCCAGCAGCAACGTGCATTACGACGGCGTGTTCTGCCGCAACAGCGATGACTGCAACACCGTCTATGCCACACGCAAGGGGTTTGTGGGAGGCTGCAGCAATATACTGATGGAGAATTCCACCCTCTGGGCCGACGTGGCGCATCCCATCATGATCGGACTGCATGGCGCCGCCACCGAAATCGGCGTGGACGCCCCCTCCGACACGATTCAGAATCTGACGTACCGCAACCTCGACATCCTGGACCAGATGGAGCTGCAGAAGGACTATCAGGGAGTGTTCGCCATATCGTGCGGCGACAACAACATAGTGCGCGACGTGACCTTCGACAACATCCGCGTGGAGGACTTCCGCTGCGGTCAATTGGTGAACGTACGCATATTCATGAACGAGAAATACTGCAAGGCACCGGGCAAGAGCGTCGATAACGTCCTGTTCAAGGATGTGACCTACACCGGCCGGAACGCCTCGACGTCGATAATATGCGGATATGACGACAACAGGCAGGTGGCCGGACTGACATTCGAGAACCTGACCGTGAACGGCGTGAAGATAACCGACGACATGCCCGGCAAACCGAAATGGTACAAGGCCGGCGATATGTGCGACATCTACATAGGCAATCACGTCCGCAACGTCGTATTTAAATAATAAGAACTCACATACCATCATAACAGACGATATGAAAAAGACAGGTATATTGGCGGTGATGCTGGCGGTGGCGGCCATGACCGTGAATGCGGGGGACATAAAGCATCCGTCGCTGCTGTTCACGCCCGCGAAGGTGGCGGCGGCCAAGCAGCGGATGGCGCACGACACCGTACAGGCCAACGGCTGGAAGCTGATCAAGGAGGAAGCCGACAGGCAGGTGAAGAAAGGAGCCAACGTGCGCAAATTAGAGTATCCGGCACTGGCGTGGCTGATGACGGGCGACACGGCGTATGCCAACACCGTGAAGCGCGAACTGCTCAAGACCGCCGAGATCAAGTCATGGGGCGACAGGGAAATGATGGCCCGCAAACCGGCATGGCGCAGCGAGTTGCAGATGGCCCACAAGGCATACCAGCTCGCCGTGGCCTACGACGCCATCTATGACCGCCTTTCGGCATCCGAGCGCAAGAAGATAGCCGGCGGACTGTACCGCCTGGCCGTGGAGCCGTTGCTGGGTGATTGGGTGAACGAGCCTACGCGCATACACTCGCTCAACTCGATGGGCCACAACTGGTGGACGTCGTGCGCCGGCATGGGCGGTATCCTTGCGCTGGCCATCAGCAACGAGATGCCCGAGGCCGCCAAGGGCGCGGAGGCCGTGATGGAAGCCATGCCGCAATGGTTTGACTTCGCCGGCGACGTGATACAGCACAAGCCCAAGACCTTCGACCGCGACGGAGGCATGTACGAGAGCATCAACTATGCCAGCTTCGGCATAACGGAGGCGCTGCTGTTCCGTCAGGCATGGCTCAACTCACATCCCGGCGCCAAACTCGAGGATATCCCGCAGATGGGTAAGCTCGCGTCGTTCTTCTGCAACGTGGCCTATCCGCGCGACGGAATGCTGTACAGCATCAACTTCGGCGACAGCCATAAGAACGTTACCGGCGAAAGCTCCATGATACTTGCCTATAACCAGGGTGCGAAGGATCCCGCCACGCTATGGTACATCAACCAGGTGGAGTCCACCCAGTTCCGGGAGGGCTTCCCGCGTCATTTCCCCATGGGCTTCCTCTATACTCCCGACCTGAGCAACGCCCCGGCCGAGCCGGCACTTGCCAAGTCGCACCTGTGGAAGGACTTCGGCTGGGCCACCATACGCGACTCGTGGGACAAGGACGCCACGATGTTAGCCGTTAAGTCGGGCATGACCTGGAACCACTCGCACGCCGACGCCAACTCGCTGATAGTGTTCCACAACGGCGCCGACATCATCAAGGACGCCGGCAATTGCAGCTACGGCAAACCGGAATACCGTAACTATTTCTTCCAGTCCGACGCCCACAATGTGGTGAAATTCAACGGCGAGGGACAGCCTACGTATCAGCAGTACCACGGCTCGATGCTCCCCGGATCGGTGAGCGGACTCCTGGACGCAGGCAACATCAAGTATGTGTTGGCCGACGGCACCGGCCCGATGTCGCACGCCTTCGACCGAAACTTCCGCTCGTTCCTGTGGATAGACGACATAATCTATGTGATAGACGACATACATTCGCACAAACCGGGCCGGTTCGAATGGCTGTGGCATCCCGGCGGCAACGCAGAGAAGAAAGGCTTCGACCTGAACATCACCAACGGCGAGTCGGCCGCCTCGATACGTCCGATATATCCGCGCCCCCTGGCTTACAGTAATTTCGTACACGATTATCCCGAGGATCTGCGTTGGGAGGTGCGTCAGGGGCCGACCGAGGACCTGAAGGACACCGAGGAATATTACGCCTTCATGCTGCCCGGCGACACCGACCGCGTGAAGGGCCTGACGGCCATCACGCTCAAGGATTCGCCCGGGCAGAAGGACGTGCCGCAGTTCGAGACGCGCGAGGGCAAGGACTGGATCGGCGTGCGCGTCACATACAAGGGTAAGGTGACAGACCTGTATATCAATCAACTGGCCGACGGACGGCTGATGCATCTCAATTCGTGGATTGACGCCGACGGATGGACCACCGACGCATATATGCTTGCGGTGACATACAAGGAGGGCGGCGACCCGACGAAGCCCGAGGAGGTGTTCATCAACCACGGCAGCTCGCTGCGCCGCGGCAACGAGGTGAGATTCTCGTCGCTGGCCAAGCTGAACGTGATAGCCGAGCCTGAAGGAAAGTGCATGAACCTGTGGGTCAACGGCCAGCCGCGCGTCAACATGAAGTACCGAAGCTCGCTGCCCGCCCTGAAGGTGAACGGCAGCAGCGTCAATCCGCAGCGTCAGGACGGAATGATGAAGATAAGTTTGAAAAACTGAGGAAAGCATTAAGCGTTAACGAAATTTCAAACGTATTCGGAGCAGTAAGCATGAGTTGTTTACTGCTCCGGATTGCTTTTTGACTCCGGGGAGACCATGGACTTGATACTGACTATTAACTAATACTATACAATTTATGAAGAAAGTGTTTACTCTTATCGCCGCGTTGCTGGCCGGAAGCGCCGTCTCGTCGGCACAGGTGTTTATCGGCACCACCGAGTATGAGTCTATCAACGCAGCTGCCGATGCAGCAGCCGAGGGAGACGTGATTGAGGTAAGGTCTGATGTGACCATCAGTAACCGTGTGAACTTTGACAAGATGGACAACGTGACACTGCAGGCCGTGGAAGGCGTGACCATAACATGTCGCACCAAGAACAAACTGGCATTTCTGGTCAAGAAGCCGACCACGCTGAAGAATCTGACGTTAGTGTACAATGACGATGCGTCAAACCAGCCTCTGATCGAAGCCAGCTCGGGCACCGGCAAGCTGAACATGGAGAACTGCTCCATGAGCAACTTCAACGGCACCAACGGCCAGGGCATGATCAGCATCAAGAGCAGCGGCACCGCCGTGCTGACCAATGTGACATTATCCAACAACGTTCTGCCCGAGGGGCGCGGCGAGGTGTTTATCGGCAACACCGGGTCGACCATCGACGGCACCACCAACGCCTCCATCTTCATCGAGAAGAACCTGAGCGTCGCCGCAGGGGAGAACTTCAACCCCTCCAGCCCCTGCCGCCTTTTCATCGACGATGCCCGCACGTTGGGGAGCACCTTGGTGACCGGCACCGAGGATGTGGCCAAGTTCAACCTGATGAGCGACAAGTATAGCCTCAAGGCACAGGACGGCAATATCGTGACCGGCGAATATGCCGCCGGCGAGGGTGCCGTGACCATCGGTCAGCTTGGTTTCGCCAACCTGACGGACGCTTTGGCCGCCGCCAAGGACGGCGACATCATCACCATCAACGAGGATATAACCCTCAGCAATACGGTTAACTTCAAGGATGTGAACAGCTTGACTCTCACCGCCAAGGATGGCGTGACCATCTCCTGCCTGGTGAAGAATAAGCTGGCGTTCCTGGTCAACAACAGCGCTACGCTGAAGAACCTGAAGATGACCTATACGGAGCAGGATGAGTCGACCGCTACATTAATCGAGGTAAGCTCTCCGGGTTCGAAACTGACGATGGAGAACTGCGAGATCAATGATTTTAACGGCACTAACAAACAGGGCATAATCTCTGTGAAGAACAACGGCAACATCACGCTGAACAACGTTACAACAGATAACTGTACCGTATCCGAGGGTCGCGGCGAACTTTTCTTAGGCGGCAACGGCTCTGCCATCAACGGCACGACCGACCTGTCTATCTTCCTGGAGAAAGATTACAACGTGACGGCAGGCGCCGAGTTCGCCCCCGCCAAGGCCGTGAAGCTGTTTGTAGACGAGAACCGTACGCTTGGTTCCATCATCGTGGCCGGCACCGAGGACGCGACTAAGTTCGAGCTACAGGGCACAGCCTTCAGCCTCGAGGCCAAGGACGGCAACTTAGTGGCAGGCGAGTATCAGGGCGAATCGGGCATCGCCGGCATCGCGGCCGACGAGAACGCACCCGTTCAGTACTACAACCTGAACGGTATGCAGGTCAGCGCCGACAACATGACGCCCGGCGTCTACGTACGCCGTCAGGGCAACACCGCCGTCAAGGTGCTGGTGAAGTAATCGAACGGACCGCGGGGTGGCGTCCATGCCGCCCGATATATAGCATACAGAGGCTGTGCCCACCGGCACGGCCTCTGTTGTTGTTGTTGTTGAGTGGATCAGGCTTTATATCCGTATTAAGTGTAGAACAAACACTCAAAATGCCATGAAATTTTTAAGAATGATTGCCGGCGTCATTACGGCGTTGGTGATGATGTCCTGCGGCGACGAGCCTGCGGAAAAAGAAACCGTGGATCCCGATGGAGGAGAGGAGACCATTGACAATGTGGAGATAACGGTGCCTCTGAGATTCGAGCACCCCGGCATCCTGCATACTCAGGCTGACCTGAACCACCTGAAGGAGATAGCGAACGATCCCTCACATCCCGGATATAAATGCTATGAGCAGTTTGCGGCCGACTCTCATTCGAAGGCGGACTACGCACTGCAGGGGCCATTCGAATCGCTGTACCGTGGTTCGGCGGACGGGAAGCCATCGATTCAGGGCAAATATGAGTCCGACTTCAATGCCTCGTTCCAGAATGCGGTAATGTGGACAGTGACCGGCGATGAATCGCACGCCGTAAAGGCTGCCGAGATACTGAAGGCGTACGCGCGGAAAGTCACCACTATAAACGATGACGTGCTTCTTGCCGGCATCATGGGCGTAAAATTCGTGTATGCCGCCGAGGTGATGACGCATACGTACGCACAGGGATTCACCAATGAGGAAATCAAGGCGATAAAGAATATGTTCGAGAATATTTTCCTGCCCGTGCTCAATAACTTCATGTACACGCAGGCCTATTCCAACGGTAACTGGGGAGCGTCGGTGTGTATGTCGAAGGCTGCGATAGGAATATTCCTGGACAATCAGTCGGCATACCGTGCGGCATTGAATTTCTTCCTTACGGGCAAGGACAACGGCACGCTCCGCAATTATATATCGAACAAGACGGGCCAATGTCAGGAAAGCGGCCGGGATCAGGCCCATACCCAGTTGGGCCTTTCATGTCTTGCCGTGACATGCGAGCTGGCCTACAAGCAGGGGATGGACCTTTACAAGGTGGACAACAACCGCCTGATGAGGGGCCTGGAGTATACGGCCAGATATAATAACGGTTATGAAGTGCCGTTCGAGACATGGATAGACCTGACAGGCAAGTACTGTAACTGGACCGTCATATCCGATAAGGAAAGAGGCAAGCTGCGTCCGGTATGGTATATGCCTTACAACCATTATGTGAACAGGAAGGGACTGTCTATGCCGGAGACCGGGGAGCTGCTGGAACAGAAACTGAATCCGGAGACATATTACTACGAACATTTCGGTTTCGGACAGTTCCTGTTCAATGACAAGTGAAGTATATGATTCCGGACGAACAATAATATAGTAAGATGATGCGAATATCAATAATTGTCACGGCCATGTCGATGCTCGCAGCCCCCTGCGCGTCAGTGGCACAGTCTTTTCAAACCACATCTCCGGACGGGAATGTGAGCATTACGGTCGACAATGCCGACAGACTCAGCTACGCGATTTCGTATAAAGGGAATGAGATAGTGGGAAACTCGCCACTCGGTTTTGAATTCAGGAATGAGAAACCGATGAATGGCGGTTTTGCAATAGTGAACCATCCCGTAACAGAGAGCAAAAGCGAGAACTGGGAGCCGGTGGTGAAAAACCGTCATGCCAAAGTGTCTCAGACATGGAATGAACAGACTATGGAATTGCGCGAGAAATCGGGAGATCGCCGAAGAATGGATTTCACCGTGAGGGTGTTCAATGACGGTGTGGCGTTCAGATACACCCTTTACGGAGGGAACAGGCCCGGCAACCGCAAGATTACACGTGAATTGACAGGCTTTACACTGCCTGTATCCTCCAAGGCCTGGATGGCGAAGTACAAGAGGAATTATACATCCTCGCAGGAATCTGAATTCATCCCCGCACCGATTGGGGATATGCCAGCGGATACGGTGTGCGGACTCCCGTTTCTTGTGGAGGTGGGAGATAAGGGATATGTCGCGATATCAGAGGCTTACATTCATGATTATCCCGGATTCTACATAGGCAGAGGCAATGACACGGTCGATTCCGGGCAAATGACGGTGTCAACCAGACTGTCGCCGTTGCCCGGCGAAAAAGAGGATGGAGTAAAGGCTCTGTTCCATGAGAAGACTTCAACGCCGTGGAGAGTGATTCTTGTAGGGGATAATCCCGGTAAGTTTATAGAATCGGAGATTATAACCACACTCAATCCACCGTGTGCCATACAGGATACATCCTGGATAAAACCGGGCATGTCGGCATGGGACCATTGGTGGAGCGGCGAGGTCAAAATGGAAATGGACGTAATAAAGCAGTATATAGACTTCGCGGCAGCCCAGGGTTGGCCCTATATGCTAATAGACTGGCAATGGTATGGCAAATACAATCGACCTGATGCCGATATCACGACACCGGCTCCGCAACTGGATATGCCGGCAATCATAGAATATGCCGGGTCAAAAGGCGTTAAATGCTGGTTGTGGCTGTATTGTTCGGATGTGAACCGCAACGATGCCTATAAGACAGCCTTCCCGCTATATAAAGACTGGGGTATAGCCGGAGTAAAGATTGATTTCATGGACCGCGACGATCAGGAAATGGTGAACTGGTACAGACGGATAGTCAAAGAGGCAGCCGACAATAACCTGATGGTGGATTTTCATGGTGCCTATAAACCGGATGGCCTGGAACGTACGTATCCGAATCTTCTGACACGTGAGGGTGTGCTTGGCGAGGAATATTCCAAATTCTCAAACCGTATAGTGCCGCGTCATAATGTGACGCTGCCGTTCACAAGAATGCTGGCCGGTGCCATGGACTATACGCCGGGAGGATTCCTTAATGTCACTCCTTCGGAATTCAAAAGGCAGTCGCCTACGCTGGTAATGAACAGCAGATGTGCGGAACTTGCGAAATTCGTGATATATGAGAGTCCCTACACAGTGTTTTGCGACCATCCGGACAATGTATTGGGTAAGACGGGCTCCGAGTTCCTGACATCGTTCCCCACCACATGGGACGACACCCGCTTCATTGCCGGATATCCGGGAGAATATGTCGTGATTGCCCGTCAGGCCGGCGACAGATGGTATCTCGGAGCCATGACCAACGAGCAAAGCCGGAAAGTGGATGTGGACACTTCATTTCTGCCGTCGGGACGTTATACCGTCACCTGCTGGACAGATGGCAAAAACGCTTCGGATCATCCGGAGAGAGTGGCTAAAAAGACATTGAAGATATCTTCCGGAGAAAAAATCAGTATCAATATGGCGCAAGGAGGAGGTTTCGCTGCGATATTGACGCCTGTTGAATAAGAGAATGGTATCATGGCAGCAGCGCTGTCAAGGTGCTGGTGAAGTAATCGAACGGACCGACATGATTTGCGGGCGCCCCCACTGTTTAGAAAGGACTGTAGGGTCCTTAAGGTCTTTAAGGTCCTTAGGGTCTTTAAGGACCTTAAGGTCTTTAGGGACTTTAAGGACCTTAATGCTATAATTTCTGTTGAAATGTTTGCGGCAATGCCAAATTATTTATATTTTTGCCAATGAGTGAGATATGGCAGTTTGAGGCTGCGTGGAGGTGAAATGTAGACATCGGGAGGCATTATGAATGAACTGATTCCGAATATCGGCAACTTCAAGAAATTGCTGAGTTATCAGAAGTGTGACGTCATTTATCAAATCACATATTATTTCTGTAATAAGTTCCTGTCCCGTGGCGACAGGACCGTCGACCAGATGATCCAGGCCGCCAGAAGTGGTAAACAGAATATTGTTGAGGGATGTGCCGCTGCCTCTACTTCGTCGAAAACGGAAATAAAACTGATAAATGTGGCTAAAGCGAGTCTGAAAGAATTGCTTGAAGACTATGAGGATTATTTGAAATCAAGGGGCAAAGCGCAATGGTGTAAGGGAAGCATTGAGTATGAGGCAATGCGGCGGCTCGGCAAAGAGCATAATGATGCCGCGTACTTTATGCAGCTTATTGAGACACGGCCACCTGAGACAATAGCCAACATGGCTATAATCCTGCTGAATCAGGCTGATTATCTTCTTTTCAAACAGTTGGACAGATTGTCAACAGACTTTGTCAACAATGGCGGTTTTTCGGAACGGATGAATGATCTGCGCCGAAAGAAGCGCGGCTATTGACACTCCGGAAGGAATAAGGTCTTTAAGGACCTTAAGGACTTTAAGGCCTTTAGGGTCTTTAAGGACTTTAAGGACTTTAAGGACTTTAGTTTTTTTAAGGTCTCTAAGGACTTTAGGGACTTTAAGGTCTTTAGGGTCCTTTTGCAAAAGAGGCTGTGCAGATTTTTTTGAATGGTGATTGAGTGTGTGGAAAGTGGACCGTATAAAAGAATGTAAACAGTAAGAAGCTGTTGACAAACTCAACCACTGATTACGAATCAAATCACAAACCAACAAACAACAAACCAACAATACAAACCAAACTTAACAACCCATGAAAAAAATCTTTACGCTACTTGTCGCCCTGGTCGTCGGCGGCGCAGTCTCGATGGCGCAGGTGTGGATTGGTAGCACTGAGTATGCTACTATCGAAGCAGCTGTTACAGCCGCAACCGAAGGTGATCTTATTGAAGTGAAGGGCGATGTAGAAATGAAAACAGGAATCACTCCTGATAAGAATAACCTTACCATACAGGCTGTTGATGGAGTAACAATATCATGCTTACTCAAAAATAAACGTGCCATTACTCTTAACAATAACGGAAATCTGACACTTACCCTCAAAAATCTGCATTTCGTATATACGGAGAAAGATGCATCTGACAAGCGATTGATGGAGGCAAGTAAGGGTACGCTGATAATGGAAAATTGCAAAATTAGCAATTTCAGAACTGTGAATTCTGGCCATGGAGTTATCAATGTAAGTTCCACAGCAAAACTTACTAATGTAATTTTTGAGAACAATGAAACTAAAGATCCTGGAGAAATTCGTGTTAGTTCCAACGACAAGTTGACGATAAGTGGAACTACCAATGGATCGATATATACAGATGGAACAGATAGAAATTTTGCCGTTGAAGGTTCGTTTGATCCATCAACAGTTATAAAAGTGTATATTCCTGAAAATCGCAAGGTCGGTTCGATACTTGTGAAGAACTGCAAAGATATGACTAAATTCGATCTTCAGAATGATGCTTTCATTCTAAAAGTCGATGGGGAAAATATTGTTACGGCAATAAAGCCTGTAATATATATTGGAGAAACTCCCTATGACACTCTTGATGCTGCGGTCAATGCCGCTCAGGAAGGTGATGTAATTATGGTGAACGGTGACGTTGCCATAGGCTCGCGTGTTAATTTCTATAAGAAAAATGTAACGGTTCAAGGTAAAGAGGGTGACACTAGAGTGAAACTCTCTTACGGATTGAACAACAGTATCGGATTTCTTGTAAAAGATGCAGTCACAATCAAGAATGTGGACATTGTCTACACGAGAACAGATGCTTGTAGTAAAAATCTTGTAGAAGCAAGTAAGAATGGAACCAGCTCGGTTGGAGTTCTGACTCTTGAGGATTGCGAAATAAGCAATTTCATATCCTCAGATGACAAAGGTGTGATTTGTGCCAAGGATAACGGAACTGTAAACTTGAATAATGTAACATTTATTAACTGCGTTGTTCCTGCGAACCGTGGCGAAATATTCTTGGGAGCAAATGGCTCGACTATCGATGGTACGACCAATGGTTCCATTTATGTGGAAGGCACTTATACATTTAGTTCCAGTTCTTCTTTCAACCCTGCTCCCAAAGCCACGTCTGAGACAAACTCAATGGAGATGGCTCCCGCAGCTAATGCAGTGAAGCTGTATCTGCAGAACCATGGAGAAGGTAATACTGTCGTAATCGGTAATCCCAGCCCCGCGATGTTCGACTTTTCGCATGAGACTCTCGAACTTGCAGAGAAGGACGGAAACCTGGTTCTCCAAAAGAAGACCGGAACCGGCATCGCCGGTATCGAGGCTGACGGGAATGCGCCGGTGGAGTACTTCAATCTGAATGGCGTTCAGGTGAAGGCCGACAGCATGACTCCCGGTGTCTATGTTCGCCGTCAGGGCAAGAACGTGACAAAGGTTATGGTGAAATAATACGGCCTAACGCCGCATAACACGATGTAACACGACATCATGAACATATCCGAGGGGCTGTGCCGACCGGCACGGCCCCTTGTCGTCAGCAGTAGTAGCGCGGGCTGTCCCCAGCCGCGCACGGAAAATGACAAAAAGCCATATTATAAATTTTCAATCGGCATTCTGACCGAGTTAATGCGCGGCTGGGGACAGCCCGCGCTACTGGTTGAGGCCTATGTCGGATGCGTTGGGTGAATGGGAGGGGTGGAACGTACTATAAGCGTAATAGCTATGAACACAGCTATAAGCACAGCTATTAGTACAGCGATAAGCACAGCGATAAACTCGACTAAATCTCATCCTATAAACTCGATGACATTCATGAAGATTTCTCTCAGGCCATTAATGGCATTCATAATAGCGGGCGCGATGGCCGGCGGCGTCTGCGCCCAGTCGGTGTATCCGGGCCAGCATAGCGGCAAACTGAAAGTGGCCGATACGGCTCCGGCCAAAGTCAGGGCGTTCGACCTGAAGGACGTGCGCCTGCTGCCGGGCCGCGTTCACGACAATCTGCGCCGCGACTCGGCATGGATGGCCAATATAAGCATCAACCGGCTGACCCACAGCTTTAAGAACAATGCCGGCATTTTCGCAGGCCTCGAGGGTGGCTATGAATCCCTTAAGAAATATGGCGGCTGGGAATCGCTGGATTGCGATCTGCGCGGCCACACCACCGGCCATCTGATGTCGGCCTACGGCATGATGTACGCCGCTACCGGCGACCCGCTGTTCAAACTGAAAGGGGACAGCATCGTCAAGGTGTTGGGCAAGGTGCAGGATGTTCTCGGCACCGGTTATGTCAGCGCCTTTCCCGAGGAACTGATAAACCGCAACCTGCGCGGCGAGGGAGTGTGGGCACCGTGGTACACGCTGCATAAGATAATGTCCGGCCTGATTGACCAGTATCTTTACGCCGACAACAAGCAGGCGCTGGAGGTGGCCGTGAAGATGGGTGACTGGGCTTACAACAAACTGCATGGCCGGAGCGAGGAGACGCGCCGCAAGATGCTGCGCAACGAGTTCGGTGGCATCAACGAGGCTTTCTATAATCTCTACGCCGTCACCGCAGACCCGAAATACCGCGAGATGGCCGAATATTTCTACCACAACGACGTGATAGACCCCTTGGCCGAAGGCAACACCGATTTCGGTACGAAGCACACCAATACCTTCATCCCGAAGGTGATAGCCGAGGCGCGCAACTACGAGCTGAGCGGATCGCAGCGCAGCCGCGACATAGCACACCTGTTCTGGAACGAGATGACCGACAGGCACTGCTACGTCAACGGTTCGCTGAGCCAGAAGGAGCATTATTTCGACCCGAAGAAGATGTCGAAATTCATCAACGGCTACACAGGCGAGACCTGCTGCACGTACAATATGCTGAAGCTGTCTCGTCACCTGTTCTGCGAGGAGGCGTCTCCCCGCGTGGCAGACTACTACGAGCGTGCCCTGTACAACCACATCTTAGCGCAGCAGGACCCCGAAAGCGGTATGGTATGCTACTTCCTACCGCTGCTAAGCGGTGCGTACAAAGTGTACAGCACTCCCGAACAATCCTTCTGGTGCTGCGTGGGCAGCGGCTTCGAAAGCCATTCCAAATATGCTGAGGCCATATATTATCACAATGACAATGAGCTGTTGGTGAACCTGTTCATCCCCTCCGCGCTCGACTGGAAGGAGAAGGGGTTGAAGCTGACGCAGCGCACAGAGTTTCCCGACGAGGAGACTACGAAATTCACCATCGACGCCGCCCCCGCCGAGGCCATGACCATCTCGCTGCGTTATCCCGAATGGAGCGGCAAGCCCGAGATCAAGGTGAACGGCAAGAAGGTGAAGGTGAGCGGCAAACCGTCGTCATACATCAGCCTCAGGCGGCAGTGGAAGCCCGGCGACGTGATCGAGGCCCGCTATCCCATGTCGCTGCGTGTGGAGACCACGCCTGACGACGTCACGCGCGGCGCGCTGATGTACGGTCCCGTGCTGTTGGTGGGCGACATGGGCACGGAGGGGATGACCGCCCCCGCACCGTTCTCCGATCCGACCGTGCGAAACGACTATTACACATACGACTATAAGGAGCCTCAGGACCTGCCCACCACGCTGAAAGTGGATGCGAAGAACCCAGCCAAGAGCGTGACGCGCGCGGGCAAAGGGCTGCGCTTCCGTTCGGCACAGGGCCACGACCTGCTGCCGCTGTACGACGCCAACCGTATGCGCTACTGCGTGTACTGGAACCTTGTTAAGTGAATATGCTCGTAAAACCGTACTATAGGCAGAAAAGAACCTGACATGAAGACAACGATAATAACATCTATGGCTATGCTGCTGGTGTGCGGCATGGCGCAGGCGGCCGACGAGGGCAAGGTGCTGAAGCTGACGTCGCCCGACGGCGTGAACGAAGTGACATTCTCCAAGCCGGGCCGGGAACTGACCTATCAGGTCAGGATGAACGGCGCCGACGTGATCCTTCCGTCACGCGCTGGCCTGGACCTGGACAACCGCGTGTGGGAGATGGCCCTCGGCAAGCGCGACCTGCAGCAGCCGGAGTGCTGGATGGACCTGCTGACAGTGGACTCGGTGCGCGTGCATCGGCCGGTGGACAAAACATGGCAACCGCAGTACGGCGAACGCTCCACGGTGCGCGACCGTTACAACTCGGCCACGATGTATATGTCGCGTCATGACAAGAGCAAATACCGCCTCAACGTGGAGGTGCGCGCATACGACGAGGGTATAGCCTTCCGCTATTTCTTTCCCGAGCATCCCGACGCAATCTTCCATAAGGTGACGGCCGACCTGACCGACTACACCTTCCCCTCCGGCACGATAGCATGGAGCGAGCAGTGGGCGCAGGCCAAGTTCGACCGGACAGGCATCGACGAGATAAAGCATCCCGTGGAGCGCGCCCTGACCCTGGAACTGCCCGACGGCAAATGGTTGGCAGTGACCGACGCCGACGTCGACGACTGGTGCCTTACCAAGTTCGTGGCCCGCGAAGGCAAGCCCGGCACACTGCAGTCGGTGATGTATTCGCCCGTGGACGTGGTGACATACGCCGCCACTCCCTGGAAGATAATAATGACCGCCGACACACCCGGCCAACTGCTGGAAAACAACGACATAGTTCTGAACCTGAACCCCGGGGCCGAAGGTGACTTCGACTGGGTGAGGCCCGGCAAGATAATGCGCTGCGTCAAGCTGACCACCGAGGCCGCGATGGAGGTGATAGATTTCTGCGCCGCCCACAACATACCCTACATGCTGTATGACTGGAAATGGTACGAGCCGTGCACCTCGCACGACGGCGACGCCACCAAGGTGATACCGCAGATAGACATGAAGAAGGTGGTGGAATACGGCCGGGAGCATGGCGTGGGAATCTGGCTGTACATCAACCAGCACGCGTTGCAGAAGCAGCACAAGGAGCTGCTGCCCGTAGTGGCCGGCTGGGGCGTTAAGGGCGTAAAGAGCGGTTTCGTGCAGTATGCGTCGCACCGCTGGGCCACATGGCTGCACGACCTGGTGCGCGAGGCTGCCGACAACAAACTGATGATGAACATCCACGACGAGTTCCGTCCCTCCGGTTTCTCGCGTACCTTCCCCAACCTCGTGACACAGGAGGGAATTTGCGGAAACGAGGAGTTTCCCGACGCAACCCACAACGTAACATTACCATTCACACGCATGATAAACGGAGCCGCCGACTATACGATATGCTACTACGACAAGAGGCTAAAGAACAGCCACGCCCATCAGCTTGCGGCGTCACTGGTGTTCTACAGCCCGATGCAGACCATATTCTGGTACGACAATCCCCGGATGTACAAGGGCGAGCCTGAGATCAAATGGTTCGAGGACCTGGAGACCACGTTCGACGACACGAAGGTGTTAGGTGGCTTCCCCGGCCGCGACATAGTGATGGCGCGCCGCAAGGGCGACATCTGGTGGGTGGCCGCGATGGTTAACAACGACGGCGCGAAGGAGACTATAGATCTGTCGTTCCTTGAACCGGGCCGCAAGTACATGGCCGAGATATATACTGACGGCGACGACAAGGTTAAGACCGCCACCAAGGTGGCTATGAGCACACGTAAGGTGACGTCGAAGGACAAGCTGAAGTTCGACGTGCCCGGTCGCGGCGGAGTGGCCATGCGAATCGTTCCGATTAAGTGAAAATCATAAGGTCTTTAAGGACTTTAATGACCTTAAGGACTTTAATGACCTTGAGACTTTAAAGCAAATCAGTGAGCATGAAAAAAATTGCGATAATAGGAATAATAGGGATAATGTTTGCGGCCGGAGCCGGGGCGATGACCCCGCAGATGGTGTCGAATCCCGCCAACCTGAAGGGCAGGGAATATGTCAACCCGATAATCCATGCCGATTATTCGGACCCCGATGTGGTGGCGTCGCCCGACGGCAAGACGTTCTACATGACCGCGTCGAGTTTCCAGTCGGCGCCGGGTCTCCCTATCCTCAAGTCGCACGACCTGGTGAACTGGGCCATCGTTAACTACGCGCTGCCCGACGTGCCGCCCGTGGACTATTATCAGGCCGCGCCGCGTCACGGCAAGGGCGTATGGGCGCCCTGCATCCGCGAGCATGACGGCAGATACTACATATACTGGGGCGACCCGGATTTCGGCGTGTACATGGTCAGCACCGACAACCCCGAAGGCGCGTGGCGTGAACCGACGCTGGTCATTCCAGGCAAAGGACTGATAGACCCGTCGCCGCTTTGGGACAAGGACGGCAAGGTGTACCTCGCCAACGGCTGGGCGGCGTCGCGCTGCGGTTTCAACAGCGTCATCACGCTGTGGGAGCTGACGCCCGACGGCAAGAAAGCCGTGGGTACGCCCCGGATAATATACGACGGCAACGACGGCGTGAACCATACCGTGGAGGGACCGAAATTCTACCGCAAGGGCGACTGGTACTATATGTTCGCGCCCGCCGGCGGTGTGGCCACGGGCTGGCAGCTGGTGATGCGCAGCCGTAACATCGAAGGCCCGTACGAGGCCAAGATAGTGATGGCGCAGGGCAAGAGCGACATCAACGGCCCTCACCAGGGCGCGTGGGTGACCGACTCGGAAGGCAAGGACTGGTTCCTGCATTTCCAGGACAAGGATTTATATGGACGCGTGATACATCTCAACCCGATGGTGTGGCGCGAGGATTGGCCGGTAATCGGCAACGACACGGACGGGGACGGCTGCGGCGACCCGGTGCGCCGGTGGACCAAGCCTGTGGGAAACGTGATACAAGGTGCGCTGCCGTTGCAGCACAGCAAGGATGCGTCGGCACTGTTCCAGTGGCATGCCGACTACAAACCGGAGTACGGTTTTCCGTTGCCTGAGGGAATGATGCGCGTGTACGGCCACCGCACGGAGGGCGTGGACATCAACCTGTGGGACGTGCCGAATCTGTGGTTGCAGAAATTCCCTGCCGAAGAATTTACGGTGACGTCGCGCGTAAGGGTATCGGCCAAATCGCTGTCGGAGGGTGCCACATCGGGCATAGTGGTGATGGGCCGTGACTATGCGCGCTTAGGACTGCTGAAGAAGGGCGATGCGTTCGCGCTGCAGTATGCCGTGAACCAAGACGCCGACAACGGCGGCAAGGAGACGGTGAAAGACATTACGGAGCTGAAGCCGACGCGTGTGTATGCCGCCGGACTGATGCCCAACTTAGAGTGCGATGTGTGGCTGCGCGTCACGGTGAAGCGCGACGGCAACTGCATGCTGAGTTACAGCACCGACGGCCGCAAGTTTAAAGACGCAGGCCGGTTTACGGCGCGCGTGGGCAAATGGATAGGGGCGAAGTTGGGTTACTACAGCGTGACACCGGGAGGAGTGACCGAACGGGGTTGGATCGATGTGGTGGAAGATAACCTGGAAATTAACTGAGAATAAGAGATAACCTTAAAAAGATATTAGGATTACTTATGCGAGTCATAAATATAATCGCAAGCGCAATGTTGCTGACATCCTGTGCTGGTGTGTCGGCGGCAAAACTGGACGAGAACAAGGAGATAGCATACTGTCAGAACCAGACGTGGCGCACGTTGCGTCAGGTGACGGGCGACAATACGGACTATACGCTGATGCCGCGCAACATCGCGGCCGACGATTCGGTGTGGACGTTGCGCAAGAATTCGCCGGAGGAGTGGTGCAACGGTTTCTGGCCGGGCGTGCTGTGGTATGCGTATGAGTCGTCGAACGACCTGAAGTTGCGTGAGTATGCCGAGAAATATACGGAGACACTGGAGTTCCTGTCGCAGCGTCCGGCGTTTGACCATGACCTGGGCTTCCTGGTGTTCTGCAGCTATGGCAACGGCTACCGGCTGACGCACAATCCGCGTTACAGGCAGGTGATACTCGACACGGCCGATTCGCTGGCCACGCTCTACAATCCGAACGTAGGCACAATCCTGTCATGGCCGCGCAACGTGGAGGTGCTTGGCGGCCACAACACCATCATGGATAACATGATCAACCTGGAGATGCTGTTCTGGGCCGCGAAGAACGGCGGCGACCACCGTCTGTACGACATTGCCGTGAAACATGCCGAAACAACGATGAAGCATCATTTCCGTCCGGACAATACCTGTTATCATGTAGCCGTGTACGACCCAAAGACGGGCGAGTTCCTGAAGGGAATGACGCACCAGGGATATGCCGACGATTCGCTGTGGGCACGCGGTCAGGCCTGGGCCATATACGGATATACCGTGGTATACCGTGAGACGCGTGACCCGAAGTTCCTGGACTTCGCGTGCAAGGTGACGGACGTGTATCTGAACCGTCTGCCCAAGGACTATGTGCCCTATTGGGACTTCGACGATCCGGCCGGGAAGAAGGCGCCTCGCGACGCATCGGCGGCTGCGGTGGTGGCCTCCGCGCTGCTGGAGCTGCAGGGATACTGCGACAAGGCGAACCAGGAGCGTTATTACAAAGCCGCGCAGAAGATGTTGGCGTCGCTTAGCTCCGACAAGTATCAGAGCCGCGAGAAGCGTCCCTCGTTCCTGGACCATTCCACCGGCCATAAGCCCGCCGGCTCGGAAATCGACGCTTCGATAATCTATGCCGACTACTATTATCTCGAGGCCTTGCTGCGCCTGAAGCGCGTGCGCGGACACCTCGACCCACTCGGCCAGCTGGCCCAGCGCTGACATTTTTTGACAGAAGAAACAGTAGTAGCGTAGGCTGTCCCAAGCCGCGCACAGATACGCGATGAACCGAACACCGGTTCATCGCGTATTATTTATTTACAGAAAACATAATTAAGCCGCAGCACGTTTTAAAGTCAGATGGATAAAGACGTATAGGACAATGAAAATTACAAATGACATACCGGAAAGATTCCGGGAGAATGACGCGTATATGAACATACTGCGGCGCGTCAGTGTGCGTCGCTATGCCGAGCGTCCTGTGGACGACGAGCAGGTATCGGCCCTGCTGCATGCCGCAATGAGCGCGCCCAGCGGCGTGAACAGACAGCCTTGGGAATTCATGGTGGTTGACGACCCCTCGACATTAAAGCGCCTGGCGGATGCGTTGCCATACGCCAAGATGGCGGCCGAGGCCCCCGTGGCCATTGTGATATGCGGCAACAAAGACCGTTTTCTGGAAGGTGTGGACGGAGTGCTTTGGGAACAGGACCTGTCGGCCGCTTCCGAGAATCTTCTGTTGGCGGCACACGCCATAGGTCTGGGAGGGGTGTGGACATGTCTGTATCCGCACCGGGACCGCATGGCATCGGTAAAGGCGATTCTCGATTTACCCGACAGCTTCGTCCCCTTCAACCTTATTCCCGTCGGCTATCCTCTAACCGACCATGCCCCTATGGATAAATGGCACCCCGAACGCGTACATTGCAAATAACGCGAAGGAATACCTTATTGATGATGGCCGGATCCGTTTCGGCCATCATGATTTTAACCGGATTATCCCATATCTGAAAAAAAGTATTATCTTTGCAAGTAGAATACAGACGTGAACGGCCTCTTAGATATGATGAAATGACAAAAAATCAGATAGACTATGTGACGTGTGTCATCGGGGCACTGGCTCTGATGACAGGTAAGTCATGTTCGTTCATATACCGGAAACTTCACTCTGCCGGAATAATAAAAGATTATCTGGCTGCCGCATACGATGTGCTCCATACCTACAGCCTTGAATACGTGGCGGAAGACGTGATGGAATTGATGAAAAAGAAAGGCCATGCCTTATGTTAGTATATCATACCTCCGACCAGTGTTTCGATTCTCCGGATGTCCGGCATTCGCGGGATGCTCTTGACTTTGGGAAGGGTTTCTATGTGACCCGACTTATAGAACAGGCGGATAAATATTCCAGCCGGTTTCTACGTGCCGGGAAAGATGCATATCTGCACATATTCGAGTATACTCCAGATCCCGATATGAGGATAAGGACATTCGAGGCTTATGATGAAGCATGGCTTGATTTCGTGTGCAACTGCCGTAAAGGTAAGGATGCTTATAAACAATACGATATCATAGAGGGTGGAGTAGCCAACGACAAAGTGTTTCAGACTGTAGACCTTTATATGGCCGGAGTGTACAACAAAGAGCAGGCATTACAGAATCTTGCATACGAAATGCCGAACAATCAGTTATGCTTCATCACTCAGGAGGCGATAGACCGGTGTCTTAAATTCATTGAGCATAGAAAGTATACACATGGATAAGGCCACACGCATATTAAGGGACATGAAGTATGCCCGTATCATAGAGCTGATTGCAGAAAAGCAACACATCACCCTTGAGTCCGCGATGGATATGCTCTATTCATCACCTCTGTTTGAGATAATCGATGACGGCACCGCCGACCTGATATGCCGCAGCGACCTCTACCTTGCCGATGAAATAATCCGAATGCATAACGCTTAAGAAAGTCAATAAAATCACTAACTTTGGGGATTGCGGAAGTGTCGGTCGGGGGCTATCTTTGTTACGAATATAGATAGACTCTGAATGGATATGACGGTGTTTCAACAATTGCTGATATGCGCCGGGGGACTGGGGCTGGCGTCGCTGCTCGGTTCGACGGTGGGACTGGTGGTAAGGAAAATTCCTCACCGCTGGAACGATATATTCTTAGGATTCTGCGCGGGGATGATGCTGACGGCGTCGTTGGCGTGCCTGATAATGCCGGCCGTGGAAATGGCCGGGCGCGGCGGTTGGTGGCAGCCTGTGATCGGCGTGGGTCTCGGTGTGCTGCTCGTGGCACTCCTGGACAAGATCACTCCGCATCTGCATCACCTTACAGGACTGAACCGGGATGCGGCTCCGTATGCGGGGGAGGAACACCATCCGCTCCGTAACCGGAGCGTGGACCGGATTCTGCTGTTCGTGATGGCTATAGCCATACACAAATTCCCGGAGGGACTGGCCACGGGCGTGGTGTTTGACGGCGGCGACATGAGCAACGCCTATACGGTGGCCATAACCATAGCGTTGCAGAACATTCCGGAGGGAATGGTGGTGGTGACGCCGTTGCTGATGATAGGCGTGAGCTACCCCAAGGTGGTAGGCGTAAGCCTTGCGGTGGCGCTGATGGAAGTGGTCGGCGTGCTGACAGGCTATCTGATAGGCGAGATATCAAATCTGCTGCTCCCGACCATAACGGCCTTGGCCGGCGGCGCGATGCTGTATGTGATAAGCGACGAAATGATACCGGAAACGCACAGCCACGGCTTCGAAAAGCATGCGACATACGCCCTTGTGGCGGGCGTGATGTGCATGCTCTATATCCAGATGCTCGTGTAAATTCATCCGTCTAATTCAAACATGGCTAAGTCGCACACTAAACTTTCAACTTTACTTCAGGTTGAGGTATTGCTTCAGGGCGTTGACGTAGGATTCGAAGGCACGGCGGCCGGCGGGGGTGACGCGGCAGGTGGTACGCGGGCGTTTGCCCTCGTAGCCTTTGGTGACGGTGATGTAGCCGGCGTTGCTCAGCTTGTCGAGCTGGATGCTGAGGTTGCCGGCGGTCGACTCCGTCTTGGTGCGCAGATAGACGAAGTCGGCCTCCTCGATGTTCATCAATATCGACATTACCGCCAGCCTGAGCTGCGAATGCAGTAACGGATCAAGTTCTTTCATCTTCGATGCCTTAAAGTCTGATGTTTCGCTTTATAGTTAATAACGTGTCCGGGCACGATAAACATTGTGGCGAACGCCAAAATAAACAGCGGCATGAACCAGACGGCATATAGCGTGACATGCCCGGCAATGCAGCATTCGGTGAAGATGCCGATCAGCATGCCTATGGAGCCTCCGACTATCATGGAAATTTCATTGACGACTATGCCCTGGACTATCTCGGCGAAGGGTACCAGTGTCAATGCGAAGCCTAACATCATCATCCAGCTGTCGACGCCGCCGACCACAAGAAATGCCACGCACATCAGCGCCGCAGCTATGGATGTGTATCCGATAACGGTCCAGATCTGGGAAGTGAGGCGGTCGGAGTAACTTTTCATCCCGCGCTCGGACTGTTCCTTGCGGGCCATGACAGGCGTGAGGATGCCGCCGACAATCATTATCAGGAACCAGAGATAGTTCCATGCCGGATGTCCGGTGACGGCCAGCATTATCCATACCAGGGCGGCGACTGCCGCAGAGAGATAGCCCCACATCAGCATGATGTTGCCGTCGCCGATGTAACGTTCACGTGTGCGGCGTATCATAGTGGTGATGAGCTCAAGGCTTTCCTGCTCGGTTAATTTCTTGTCTTCCATGTTCAGTACGTTTTAATTGTGTGTAATTCCCTTCATAAATATGTGAAATATGAAGGAGTCTGTAAACAGGTTTATGATATAAACCAAAATTGTTTGAAAAAAGAGCGATACTCGCGATTACCGCCCTAATTCGACTGCAAATATAAATTAGTTTATAATGTAAACCAAATTATGATATTGAATTTAACATTGATTAACATTGAAAAAATGGTTCATCAGAGGATTATTTGAAATTTTCGGGGGTGATATTGTACTGGGCAATAATGCGTTCTACGTCTTTTTTCAGTTCGGGAATATGGCGTAAAACAAGACTCCAAAGAAAATCCGGTTGGACAGAATCGTAGCCATGGATGATGCGGTTGCGAGTGTCAATTATGGCTTTGGCATTAGGCAAAGGGAAATCACGCTGTATCTTAAGGATTCGGTTTATGGCTTCACCCATAATTTCGGCTTTCCGTTCGACTGCACTTCGGCGGAGATAGTCCTTTTCAAAAACGTCATAACGCATAGGATAGTCAACGAAGAAACTCTCAACATCCTCGATTGCGCGCTTTATATCATATAGGTATACTGCGATATAATCATCCATATATTACTTGCTTGCGTTTGTCAACCAATGCCTTAAAAATCGGATTGAGGTTATTACCGTCCTCTATTAGATCCACTTTTCTGCTGAAAAGCTGTTCAAGTGCTTCTCTGAAATCGAAATAGTTGGTGACATAATCCCACTTTTCGTGGTCTGTGGTATCGAAATTGACGAGCAGGTCCACATCGCTTTGATCATTGAACCTGTCGGTCAGGATGGATCCGAACACGGCCAGAGTCTTGACCCTGTGTTTGCGACACAGTTCAATGATTCGTTGTAAATTCAGTTCAATCAGTTTCATAAGGCAAATTTAATGATAATTTCTGATATGTAAACACATAAAGTTATGTTTTTGCCGTTCGATTTTATATCCAGTTGCTTTGCAGGCGTTTGACGGCGAGGGACTCGGTGAGGAGGCGCACGAATTCCTGCATGGCGTGCTTGCGGTAAGAATCGCGGAGCACGTGGACGCAGCCGGTCATCTGGCTGCCGGGGTCGTCGATGGGTATGGCCCGGACGTCGCTGACATCATATATGGAATCTTCGGCCAGGACGGACACAAGACATGTCTGCCGCACCAGCTTCAGCAATGTGTTGACATCGTTCAGCTCTATCCGGATTCTGAAACTGTCGGTGTCGGACGCGATGCTGTCGAATGCGTTACGCGCCTGCAATCCCTTGGATGGCAGGGCCAGGTCATATTTTTGCAGTTCCGGGACAGTGACCTTGGGCAGCGTGGCAAGGGGATGGTCCCGGGCCACGACAGCCGACAGCGTGTTCTGGAACAGGATATGTGATTCAATTTCCGGCATCGGGTCTATCGGCTTGAATGCAAGCACGAAGTCGATGTCACGCTTCACGAGCAGCTCCATCAGTTCGTTCATCTGCTTATAGACGATGTTCAGCTTGATGCCGGGATACATCTTCATGAACGAGATTACGGATTCGGTCAGAATCGGGCTGAATGAATGCGTCACGCCGATATCCAGCGTGCCTGTGAGCAGCTTCTGCAGGTCGTGGATCCGGTCGGCGCAGGTCTGTGCTTCGTGTATGGTCCGCAATGCGAATGGCAGCATCACCTGTCCCGCCTCCGTGAGCCGGATGGAATGGCTGTTGCGTATGAACAGCTGTATGCCCAGTTCGTCCTCCAGCTGCCGGATCTGTTGCGAAAGCGAGCTTTGGGCTATGTTCAGCGCCTTGGCTGCGTCCGAGAAATTCAGGGTCTCGGCGGCTTTGGCGAAATATCGTAGATGTCTCAGTTCCATAGTGGGGCAATATGGTTATCGTGTGGCTGTGAATGAAAGTCTTTTAAGAAGGAACACCGGAACCGTGGCTCCGATCACCATTCCCAGTATAATAAACGCGCAAGTGAGGCCATTGTATGCCAGCAGGTACAAATAATGGCTGAACGCCTGTTCCTGTACGTGTCGGAGGCATGAGATCAGGGCCTCGACGGTGCGGTAGGCATACATGCCCGGAATCATGGGGAGCAGGGCCGGGAAGAAACATACCTCGGCGGGGCATTTTATCCGTCCTGCGAACAGCACGGCAAGGATGCCGATTACAAACGACGCTATTGTGCTGGCCGCGATTATGTGCATGGCACCCAGAGCGGGCAACATAAGCACATAACGGATGGAATGACCGATTGCGGCGATAAGGCCGCACATCAGATATGCGCGACGCGGGGTGTTGCTGATGCTGCTGAATCCGATGGCCGCTATGGCCGCGAACACTCCGTCTTCAATTATATTTATAAAAATACTGTCCATATATCCTTTCTCCTAACTATTATCTCCTCACTCCTCACTTACCAATCGAGTCCCATAATGAGCATACCGGCGCAAAGTCCGACCGAAAGGCAGGCTGTAAGTATGACGGCATCCATGAAGCGTCCGAACGAGCATAAGTAATGCTTGTACAGCAAGTCGCTGACCGAGTTGATGTAAGGCACTCCGGGAATCAGATACAGCACGCTTGTGCCGAGGGCGATTTCGGGCGTTGCGCCTATGTTGAATATGTGACCGCCGGCGCTCAGCACGGCAGATACGAACGAACAGCACAGGAACGTAAGCCTTACGTCGTGCTTATGCTCCAGCATGATCTGTTTGAGCCGGAATCCCGCCATTGTGGAGACGAACACAATCAGCATCGCCACGAAGTCGCCGCCGAACAGCCGGCAGAACGAGGCATTGGCGAGGCTGGTGAGGATCAGCACTTCTTTCCATCCGGTGGGTTCGGTTTCACGGATTTTATCGAAACGTCGGATGGCGGTGTCCAGGTCAAGATGGTTGTCGGCCACTTCCCAGCTGAGGCGGCTGAGACGGGCGTTAAGATTGAAACTGATGCCGCAGGGGGCAGTCTTGCGCATGGCCGTCACGGCATTGCAGGAATCGCCGCGCCATACCGAGACGGTCAGATGCGCCGGCAGAATGAAGATGTCGAATTGTACATCGAAGGCCCGTGCCATCCGGCGCGTGTTTTTCTCGATACGGATGCAGGTGGCCCCGCATCCCGACAGCAACGCGGCATATTCCGCCAGAAACGAGGCGATGTCGCACAGCCCGGCAGATGTGACGGTGTCTGTCCCGGTGTCGGAACTGTTAAAGATCGATGTATTCATCATTGTCGTCAGTATCCCCCGGTATATAGAATATATCCTGTTCCCTGCCTATCTCTATGACATGTCTGCGGGCATGTGTGGCATTACGGTGAGTGGAACGGTAATGCAATATTGCGTGTAACATAAACGTGCACAACAGCAGTCCGGCTGTCACGCACCAGGCGATTATCGGTTGACTCATAGCTGTCATTTTTTTAGTGAGTGTCAAAATCAGACACATTCTTAAATTCACTGCAAAATAACAACCGTCATAATCGATATGAAAGGGGGGAGCAAGGGATTTTTCGATTGCCGTTATAGGCAGAACAGATAGAAAGCGGCGCGTCAGGGAAGGGAGGGAAAGCTACTATCTCCATCTCGGAAATTGTAGGTAATTTGTTTCGCAATCGTCCAATTCTCTTGTTTAGAGATACTAATAATGTGCAAATCTACGAAATAATTTTGAAATAGCAACTATTTTGGGACTTTTTTTTAATGCCCCAACGATTAACTCCTCGTCTAACTCCTCGGATTATCTCGCATTGTTTAGTTATTAATCTTTATTAAGTTGCTAAACTTCCTGAATTCCAATTAGGATATAGAGCATCCAGTTCTCTAAACAAGAGATTGCGAAATTATCACATTTTTCAAATTCCAAACTAAAATCAATTAAAGTGCAACCATTAGACACACATGTAGGCGGATGGGCAAGATTCATGCTCTTTGAATCTTGGGGCAACAAATATCTTCTTGCTCCTTCAGGAGAAAGAAGAATTACAATCGCAGCCGATTCCCGGTGTAACGTAATATGCGACCGTTGCCTGCGAAACAACTCCAAGTGCGAGGAATTTTTTATTTCCCGCCCTGTGAATTGCATCGGCGAATACGCATTTGCAAGCCCTACACTTCTAAAAATCGAATTCTTGTCTAACAATCAGGGGAATTGGCTATGGGTGAAAGCACATGGCTTCGATGAAACTCCTTCACTCACTTCCCTCACACTGCCGGCCTGCGATATTCATCTGAGCGCCCATGCTTTCGGACCCGACCTTAAATCAATTCGCTTTTTAGGCCTGACTCCACCTGAATGTGATCCGGATGCCTTCGCCTCAGCCCGAAGCCTTACTAAAATAACCGTAGACCGCGAAGCTGTGGATGCCTATACCGCAGTCTTTTCCAAATTGCGTCCCGGTGCCCAAATAGTACCCTATGTATCTCCGGAAGAGAAAAAAGCCCTTAATAAAAAGCTAAGGGAGGAGCGACTGGAGAAGCAGCGGAAAGAGAAGGAAGCAAGAATAGTCGACGCCACAATACGAGTGTTTCTCCCTGCCGACCAGCGCACCGAAATACGATGGACTGAAAAATCCTCTACATCATCTGTTCCGACCGTCGTTTCGCAAAGCCATCCGCAAGCCATAATAGAAGTCGAATTTGCAAAAAAACCGGATAGCAAATGCGCTTACAAAGTAGACATTACCAATCTGAAAGACTGGGATAAACTTCGCAAAAAGGTTAAAAACTACTATGATACCAACCCCAAACAGACTTATGCCGAATGGCACATACACCCCACGGCTCCTAAAATCGCACATGAAATCCTCAATAACCTTGTAAATGGAAATATTTACGATGTTACCAGTGGAGTAAGAACAGTCCATAATTTCATGTCGGACCGCGAAGATCCCGAGGATGGATTTTTTAGGAGCCGTTACGAAGTCGCGACTCTCGAGAATCTCGACGCACAAGGACTTCTGCTGGAATATCAAATCAAGCTCGATTCCGTAGATTTTAATGTAGGAAAACTTTCGTTTTTCTCATTTAAAGGGAAAAGTGTTCCTGATGACGACGAACTCTGTGCCAACCTGTCGCGCCAGATGGTAAGCAACAATGCCCAGATGGCGGAATATCGCAGGGAGCAGCAAGAACAAAGAGAAATCAACGACGAACAACGCAACAGACGTCAACGGGGGATGTCATTTTTTGACCGAGTAATCGACGACTGGGTTAATCCTTCGGCCGACAAAGGAATCCTCGACCGCGTCGACAGCATTGCAGAGTCAAAATCCGATGACAATATCGTCTGGTTCGACTTGATCAATTATGACACTCAGTTCGGAGCTCTGCTGAAGGTGTACCGCGTCAATTACGACAACACTCTTGAAGAATTGAATGTGAAAGCCTGACCGCAGAAAGGAAACACATATACAAAATGAAAAAATATCCGATTATTGCGCTGACTCTTGGCATACTGCTTGCATCATGCGGCGGCCAAGGTTCGGAAGGTAAAAAATTCGCTCCTGCCGGGAAGCAGTCATCGATGACCGACTCGGAACGTGAATCCGCAATAGCGGCAAAGCGCAACAGTTTAACCGCCACAGATACTGCCCTGATATTCGGTAACACCATCAAATTGACAATACTGAAGCCCAAGCCGCAAGGAAAAGTTACCGAGCAAATGTCGGAACTTGTCGCACAGCGTATGCTCGATATGGTTACTGCCAACGGCATAGGCGGCATAGGCGGAGACCCGGCAATGGTGTTTGCCTGTGGCATCAGCGATACCGACAAGAAATTGACCGGAACCGCTCCGCAGAAAACCCAAGTGACACTGGGCGTACAGTACTATGTCGCCAACGTAGCCGACGGCACTGTATTCGGCTCGCTTTCCGACCGCGTTACCGGAGTGGGCAACAACGAAGATCAGGCTTATAAAAATGCGTTTTCCCAACTCGACAATAACGACAAAATCCGGCAGATGCTGAAAAAAGCCACTGAAAACATTGTGGAATATTACAATTCAAATGCGGCTTCGATTCAGGCAGAGGCAAAGGCTCTGATAGCTAAGAACGACTACGAACGAGCCTATACGCTGCTGCGCGGTGTACCCAAACAATGCACGGCACTATTTGAATTCTCGTCGAAGTGTCTGCCTGCAATTTCGCAACATATTCTTGTACGCGATGCCGCCGCCACCCTGGCGCACATGCAGGCGGCTATCGCGGCCAACTCCGGGAATTATGCCGAAGTTGTGGGCGACATAATGGCGCTCATACCGGTAAACACACCTCAGTATGCCGAGGCTAAGGCGGCTTTTGGCAAATATCTCTCCGAACTCGACATCAAGGCCGAAAAACGCGCCAAAATTGAAGCCGAGAAAGCCGATGCCACTCACCGACGACAAATGGAAATACTTACACTTGATGCAAAACTCGCCCACGAGGCGGCTGTTGACGGACGCTGGGACCGCGGCTTCAATCTTGTAGGACAAGGAATCGACTGTGTACGCGACATCGGGGTGACGTTCGGACGTAACAGCTCATGGACATCATTCCTTAACCCATCCAACAGAATATCGGGAAATGATTCAGATGATGATTAAAATGTAGCAATATGAACCGTAAAATTTTAATATGCCTCAATCTTGCACTGGGACTTATAATGTCGGGGTGTGGAAATAAATCGTCAAAGAATGGTCTTACCGACAACCTTGAAGACAACTCTGCTGAATATCTCAATTCCGACGTCAATGCTATCGAGCAGGCAAAACCCGAGATTATGGTTCTCCCTTCCGACGGCGTGCTTCAGAAATTCGGTGCCGCCGACCAGACCTCCGATGGCGTAGTCCGCGACTACCAGAAGTACCTGCTTGCCGACAAAAACAATAGAGCAGCCATATCGGCTCTCCAGGAGCAGTTTATCGCCAACAATTATCCTCTCAACGACTTTGAACAGACTCTCAAGCAGCTTGCTACCCGGTCGGCGACCGATGAAGCCGATGATCTGGCAAAGGATGCCAAAACACTACTGCTGGAAACTGCCTCTCCCGACATTGTCGTAGAGCTGGACTATGGCAGCAATTTCAACCGCAAGACTTATAAGTCGACGTACAACTACGTACTGTCGCTGATCGACCCCTATACAAACAAAGTTTTTGCCACTAAAGCGATTGACAATATCGAAGGCGACTCTTTTGCCGAGGCCCTCAAGGCCTCGCTGGCAGAAAACATGGATGGTATCAACAAAGACCTCCGTAAATACTTCTCTGAAATACTTACCAAAGGCCGTGAGATTTCGCTGCGTGTGACGGTGGAAGACGGCGCAGGCGTTAATCTTCAGGACGAAACCGTCGAAGGCGACACTTATGCCGACTGGATTGAAGACTATCTTGACACGCATACTGTCAAAGGGTCGTTCAAACTGAAAACAAACACTAAATATGAGCTGTCGTTCACAGCCCGCATACCCACACTCAACGACGACGGCACACAATATTCCGGCTATCAATGGGGCCGTGAAATTGCCAAAGCCATGCGCAAACAACTCGGCGTGAAAGTCAGCAACCGTACACAAGGCCTGGCCAACATCCATCTTGTAATCACAGGTATGTGATTCACGACTGTAAAAGTTTTAAAATAAAAACATTAATGAAAAAAATAATCAATTCAGCCTTGGCGGCTGTGCTGTGCCTCGCAGTGGGCCTAAGTATGTTCAGTTGCTCAGGCTCAGGATCGGGCGACACTTCCGCTGCGTCGCTTAACGGGATCATAGCTTCTGACAACTTCAACAAAATAAACAAGCAGCTTGACAAAGCAGTTGCCAAGGGCGATTTTGCCTTTGCTTTTGCTGTGCTTAATTCAATTCCGTCGCACTTCGACCATTTGTCGCGATTTTATTATAATCCTAAAACCGGAGAGATTGGTGATTATGACAGCAGCGAAGGTATTAAGGAAAGCTATACATCCACACAATATTGCCGAAAGGCTGTCTCGGTACTCAAGGCTGAAAGCGACGTTCTTCTTTCAACTAATAATGCAGAAGCCGAAAATCTGTTTCTTGAACACCTTGCCGATTTCGATTTAGGAGTGAATAAAGTAAATATCGGAATATTCGAAAAATATACTGACGAAAATCATGCGAATGAAAAATATCAGGAAGCTGTCACTATCTACAACGATTATCTGATCTCGGTTATCCGTAAGGCCTTGGTAAAAAACAATCCCGCTCTGGCAAAAAAGATAGCGCTGTTAATCAGAGACGGACTGTCATTCAAATTAGATAATCATGATTATATCTGGTTTTACGATACCGAGGCCAAGGATGAAGCGAACGAAATCATCGAAAACCATGACGCAGACTAAGCGATGAACTCTTTCAGGCTGTTCTGGCGCACGGTCGAACCGTCGCCACAGTGGAAACAGACGGGTTGCGGCTACTGACACCTTCACACACAAGCAAATCCACATTTCAATAACCATACAATAACAAACTCAATGAAAAAAGTAATTTTACTTCTGCTCATCGCGCTCTGCAGTCTCGGCGTCCGGGCCGAAGACATCAAGATCGGCGATGCGAAGTACAAGCTTCAAACCAACGGTACGGCAGAACTCAAGGACTACAAGAAAGCTTTCGGGGACATTGTCATTCCCGAAACAGTCACCCATCCCAAAACCGGAAAGGTATATCCGGTGACTCAAATCGCCCAAAATGCCTTCAAAGGCTCACCGGTGACCTCGGTAAAAATCCCTTCGTCAGTATCTTATATCGGTAGAAGCGCGTTCAAGGAGTGTACTCAGCTTGTTTCGGTAGAGTTTCCGTCATCCGTGACCGACATTCCTCAGGAGTGTTTTTACGGCTGCCTGAGTCTGAAGGAGCTGAAAGGCAACCTCTGCTATATCGAAAATGTCGGTCCTAACGCTTTCTACTCAGCTGCATTAGGCTCAGTGGAACCTGCAATACGTTATTACATCGGCGACAATAATGTCAGAACCATGTATGGAATTTACCCCAAAGGCGAATCCGAACCTACCTCTGTTCCGCTGGTGATTCCTTCGGGTGTCAACATGGAGAAAGTAAATGTGCTTCAATTCACAAGCACGCCTCCGGTGTTGATTTTCCAGGACAAGGAAGCCGGCAAGCAGGCGATGGATGTTATGGAGAAACTCATCGAAGTAACGGTGCCGCCAGCACCTAATGCATACAACGCATGGTGGAGTATTACAAGTTATCTTAACGGTGACGACGATAATGCAAAATCGTTGGGCGAGTATATGGCATTTACAAGCTATCGCGGAATGGAACCGAAATGCCATGTCTATTTCGGACTTGAAACTACTGACGAGGGCATGAAAGTGTCACAGGATACACCCTATGGAGCATACGAGGCGATCGAAGTAGCCAATGAAAATTGGGGAAAAGAAAAATTCATTGCCAAACTGACTGATTTTGTAGAAACCGCAATTAACAACCCTATCGGTCTTCCGACCTGTTACAGCAAAATTACCCCCGAGGAAGGAGTGAAATACAACTCCTACATGAGAAAGACAGTATACATTCTCTGCGACAGTGTATATATGCATAAACCCGAATTCACCTCGCCGGAAAAAGAAAATCTTAAAGGATTCATCAATAACTGCCTGATGTTTATCGGTGGTGACTACGGTGTCCCGAATATGACACTTAATAAGTGGGCGAAAGCCGACATACTCAACCGCGATGCCGACAGCCCCCAGCACAAAGAAGATTACGAACGTCTGCTCAAGCTTAACGAACGTCTGCTGCAAATTTCGGGCAACAACCTGGATCCGTACCATCATGCCATGCAGCTGGCTGCCCTCTGTGGGCTCGGACGCTGGAAAGAAGCAAGCGCTTATTTCCCCAAGGTACACCGCTCTGTAACCGAAAACGGTATCTACGCCGTTCCTTATGAACTCACCTACATTCAGGATGAGATTAATAAACGTGGCTATAAGGCTATCACGCCCAGCTACAAGAAAGGTAAAAGTGTAAGCAAACAGGGCAACAAGACCGACCTTATAGAGTTCTTTGCCGGCAAGGCTGTTGAAGCCGGCGTAAGACATTATGAGAAGAAACGCGCCGAGAAAAAAGCGCGTGAGATGTTCTACCAATCCGTCGGACTTGATAAAAAAGGACGTCCCATAAAATAAAAAACCAAGGATTCAATTTAGGCATCGTTCCTTATAAAATGAGGGTGTATCAAAATTCTGATACACCCTCTTATCGTAACATGCTGAAAAACATA